>Ga0307511_10000355_pt1 | contig 48642 bp, 49 predicted proteins | sample 13_EM_MG_FD_200266 | JGI IMG/M metagenome (GOLD analysis project Ga0307511, IMG submission 200266) | Populus trichocarpa ectomycorrhiza microbial communities from riparian zone in the Pacific Northwest, United States - 13_EM | ecosystem: Host-associated > Plants > Roots > Unclassified | place... | reverse complement strand
GCGTCGCGTGCGGCGGCCGAAATCCGCCAACCAGGCGAAGCATCGGCGGGGCCTCGCACTCTCCTGTGCTGGTGTCCGTGTGCCGCCCAGGGCTCAGTTCACCGCGTCCAGAGCTTTGAGCATGTCCTCGTGGGCGAGCACGGCCCACTCGGCCTGTTCCGGCGGCAGAGCCCAGGCCATGGGCCCGCGTCTGGTCGGCGTCGGCGGCGCGGGGACCCAGCCGCCCTCGGCGCGGACTCGCGCGTTCAGCGCGGTCAGCCGGTCGTCCAAGGGAAAACCCGGACTGACCCAGAACAGCCGCACGCCGCGCTCCCGCCACACCGCGATCGGCGTCGGTGTGCCGTGTTCGACCAGTGCGCCCTGCACGCGAACGGCGGCCGGCTCGGGAATCTCCACCACGTCGAAGACCGTGCCCGTGGGCAGCGCCACAGCGAACGAGAACAGCCGATACCAGCTGGCCACGACGTCGGTGTCGGTGCTGGCCCGGCCCTGCCAGAGCCGCCACACCGGGTGCGGACCGTCCTCGACGCAGTCCGCTTGCACACAGGCGTACCGTGTGCCATCAAAGAAAGCGGCCGGCACAACCGGCCATCCATGCGCCGCGTAGCCCAACGCGGCCTGCCTGAGGGTCCGCTGCTGTCCGGGATCGGCCGGCCGCAGCCGGGACCCGCTCACGACCCGGTCTCAGCGGGACCGGCGTACTCCATGATCATCTCCTTCGGGTCAGCGATACGGTCATGGTCAAGACTCGCCCGATTCCGGCCGCCTGGGTGAGTCCAATTCGGTGAAAGTGGACGACGTTCGTGGACAACCCCAGAATCGGCGAGGCCGCGTTGGCCCGGCTGCTCGACGGCTGGTGCACCGACGCCCGCGAGTCGCTGCACCGGCAGCTCGCGGCCGCGCTGACCGCGTTGATCTCCTCCGGCGAACTGCCGCCGGGCACTCTGCTGCCGTCCGAACGGGCGCTGGCAAGCACACTCGCGGTCAGCCGCGGCACATTGGTCACGGCCTATACAACACTGCGCTCCCTCGGTTTGCTGGATTCACGGCAGGGCAGCGGAACCCGCGTGCGCGGCGTGTCCCAGCCCCGGCTGCCCGGCTCCGCCACCCGGCTCAATCCGTTGAGCGGCACGGCGGACAGCTCCGTCGCCGACCTGTCCAGCGCGGCCCTGCCCGGCCAGGACTGGGTCGCCGAAGTGGCCGGCTCGGTCAGCCCGGCCGATCTGCGGCACTGGGTTCGGGGCCACGGCTACCATCCCGCCGGCCTGCCCGCGCTGCGCGCCGCGCTGGCCCGGCACTGCACCGAGGACGGCCTGGTGTCCGAATCCGATCAGCTGCTCGTGACCAGCGGCTCGCAGCAGGCGCTGCAACTGATCGCCACCGCGATGCTCGCGCCGGGCGACGAGGTGCTGGTGGAGGATCCGACCAATTGGGGCGCATTGGACGCCTTCCGCGATCGGGGCGCCCGGCTGCGCACGATCCCGCTACGTGAGGATGGCGTGGACGTCGACGTGCTGGTGCGGCTGCTGCGCAGCCGCCGGCCGCGGCTGCTCTATCTGGTGCCGACTGTCCACAATCCCGTGGGCGTGACCGTTCGTCCGGCGGCGGCCAAGCTGATCGCCAGCGCGGTCGCCGAGACCGGCACCACGCTGATCGAGGATCTGTCCTCAGTGGACACGATGTTCGCCGGGCCGCCGCCGGTGTCGATCGCCGCGCTCGCGCCGGACGCCCCGGTGCTGGCCATCGGCTCGCTGTCCAAGCTGTTCTGGGGCGGCATCCGGGTCGGCTGGATCCGGTCCACTGTGGACTTCATCAAGCAGCTGGCCACCTACCGCTCGTCGGCGGACATGGGCAGTTCCGTGCCGAGCCAGCTGGCCGCCCTGCGGCTGCTGGACTACGTGCCCCGGGCCCGTCGCGCGCGGGCCAGCCAGCTGCGCGCCGGCTACGAGTGGACCTCGGAGCTGCTGGCCCGGCATCTGCCCGACTGGACGTGGGTGGAGCCGGACGGCGGCGCGTCGCTGTGGGTGCGGCTGCCCGAGGGCAACGCCCTCGCCATGGCCGAGGCCGCCCGCCGCGGCGGTGTGCTGATCACACCGGGCTCGGTGTTCTCCGCGACCGACGGGCAATTGGACCGGGTGCGGGTGTCCTTTGCCGCTGGCCCGGACACCGTGCTGGAGGGCGTGCAGCGGCTGGCCTCGGTGTGGCGCGGAAGAAGGCGGCTCCGCTAATTCCCTTTCGTTCAGCGAATTACCCCGAAAAAATCTTCGGAACCGCGTGCAACCGGGGTTCGGTGCGGGCGTCTTTCCCGATGTACGCAACACCACGGGGAATTCACTGTTCAGCAGGGGGAAATAGTCATGTTCAAGCGCGCCCTCATCGCCGCTCCCATTGTCGGAATGGGTGTCGCCGCCCTGGCGGCGTGCTCGCCCGCCGCCACGCCGGTCGCGGCCCCGACCACCACCGCGCCGGCGCTGTCCACCACCGCCTCCAGCGCGCCCGCTCCCACCACGACCACCACGACCACCACGACCACCACCACGCCGGCTCCCAAGGGCACCCCGGCCGCCACCGACACGAACGGCGGCTGCAAGGTCAACCCGGCCAACGCCCCGGTGCCGACCGCCGAGCCGGTCGAGTGGGTGCCGAAGGCCGACCAGGTGCAGGTGAGCCTGAGCCCCGCGCCCCGCTCCGTGCGGGTCGGCGGCGCGCCGGTCGAGGTGGACGTGACCGTGTGCAACAACTCGCCGGTCGCCTACCCGAACATCGGCTTCGTGTTCGCGCTGGAACGCTGCACGTGCGCGCCGGAGCCGGTGTTCATCGCCCGGGGCACCGTGCAGCGCTACGACCACGGCCAGTGGATCAGCCTGGGGGAGTCGTCCATGGGCACGGGCATGGACTACGTCACGCTGTTCAGCGACCAGCAGCCGCTGCCCAAGGGCAAGGTCGTGACGGAGCGGTTCCGGTTCACCTACGACCAGTCGATGACCAGCGGCAAGGGTGGCGTGATCGGTGCGATCGTGACGCCGGACGGTCCGCACATCTTGGGTCAGACCGACCTTTCCTTCCCGGTCACCCACTGAACCCCGTCGATCATGCCGGCCAGCGCTATGTTGGCCGGCATGAACGCCAGGTTCCTGATCCGCGCGGTGGTCGCCGCCGCCGTGACGCTGGCCGTGCTCCCGGGCACCGCCGAGGCTTCCTCACCCAGCCGAACGCCGGTGGTGCTGTTCCCGGCGTTCCACCTCACCAAGCTCGAGGTGACGGTGCGCGACCAGACGACCGACCCGAACTGCCCGCGCTCGGGCAGCTTCCAGGACTGGTACCAGAACACCCAGGCCAGCGCGTTCAGCCAAGTGTGCCAGGACGAGCTGGAAACCCTGCGCTACGACCCGAATCCGGCCAAGCCGATGCCGCTGCGCTTCGCCGAGCAGCCCGGCGTCACGGTCAGCGTGATCGACTACGGCCGGACCGACAGCGCCCCGTTCTACGAGACGTTGTACAAGACGCTGGAATCGGCGGGCTACCAGCGTGACAAGGACATCCGGGTGGCCGGCTACGACGCGCGGCTGACCCCCGACCAGGGCGGGTTTCTGGCCCGGGCCAAGCAGTTGGTCGAGCAGACCTACCACGACAACGGCAACATGCCCGTGCAGCTGATCGGGCACTCCAACGGGCCGCTGTACGCGCAGTACCTGCTCACCCACACCAGCCAGGCCTGGCGGGACACCTACATCCACGGCTTCACCCCGCTGGCCGGCAACTTCCCCGGCCAGGGCCTGCTCTACTCGATGCTGTTCACCGGCCTGAACGTGCCGGACTTCGGCTACCCCAAGACCGTCGACAACGCCGTGAGCAGCGCTCGGATGTACCTCACCGCGCCGTCGACCTACATGAGCGCGTCCGACCCGGCGGTGTTCGGCGACCGGGAGACCGTCATCAAGGACACCTCGACCGGCCGCGGCTACACCCCGCGGGACTGGCCGCAGTTGCTCAAGGACGCGGGGCTGACCGCCGAGCAGCAGATCGCCCGGTACTACATCGGATTCGTCAAGTTCAGCACGCCCAGGAATTTCCCGAACGTCGACGTGACCGCGGAAAAGGGATCCGGGCTGCCGACCATTGTCGGCGCCACCCTGCCCGACCTGAAGATCGGGCAGCTGGTCGAGCAGAGCCAGTTCATTCTGATGAGCGGGGACAGCAACCAGGAGGACATCACCAACAACGCCAACCGGGTGTGGTCGGCGATGAAGTGCCACAGCTACGTGCTCAACGACAATCCCGGCGTGGACCACTTCTCGCTGCCGAGCAATGAGAACGTGCTCAACCGCCTGCTGACGACGCTGACGGCGCCGCGACACCACTGCTAATCCGGTCGAAGGCCGGCCCGGACGATCGCGAGCATGCGGCGCCGCGCGTCCGGGTCGACCTTGTCGCCTTCCCGGGTCAGACAGCCGGCCATCAGCGCCTTCACGTCCGCGACGTCGACGTCGGCCCGGACCGCGCCGGCCGCCTGCGCGGCGGTGACCAGCGTGCGCAGACCGTCGACGAGGTCGCCCATGACGCGCGTGAAGGTCGCCTCCAGTTCGAGTTCGCGGCCGGTGAGCGCCTCGATCAGGCCCCGGTTGGCCGACCCCTCCGTCACCAGCAGGTCGAGGTAGCCGAAGAACGCCTCGCCCGGATCATGGGCCGCGGCAAGGGCTGTCGCCTGTTCGGCCAGCCACTCCAGCCGGTCGGCCACGATCGCCTCGATCAACGCGTCCTTGGTCGGGAAGTGGCGGCTGACCGTGCCGGTGCCGACCCCGGCGCGGCGGGCGATCTCGTGCACCGGCACCGACAGGCCGTCCGTGGCGAACGCCTCGGCCGCGACCCGCAGCACCAGGGCCCGGTTGCGCCGGGCGTCGGCGCGCATGCGGTGGCTTCCGTCGGCCTCTGGCATCGCCTCTCCTGCACCGTTCGACAACCGGGACGGCCCTCCCGTATATTCTAAACGGGATGAGCGTCCCGATTATGTCAGACGGAGGATCCGATGAGTAATCGCAGCTCAAACGCCCCGTGGACGGCGGCGGACGTGCCCGACCAGCAGGGCCGGATCGCTGTGGTCACCGGCGCCAACACCGGCATCGGCTTCGAGGCGGCCAAGGTGCTCGCCGAACGGGGAGCCACGGTCGTGCTCGCCTGCCGAGGCGTCGAGCGGGCCAGTCAGGCCGCCGGCCGGATCCGCGCGGGCGCGCCGAAGGCGGACGTCCGCACCCTGCAGATCGACCTCGCGTCGCTGGCCTCGGTGCGGTCGGCGGCCGAACAACTGAGGGCCGACTTTCCCCGGATCGACCTGCTGATCAACAACGCCGGGCTGATGATGACCCCGCCGGGCCGCACCGAGGACGGCTTCGAGTTGCAGCTCGGGGTCAACCACCTCGGCCACTTCGCGCTGACGGGCCTGCTGCTCGACCACATCGCCGCCGTGCCGGGCTCCCGCATCGTGAGCGTCAGCAGCAACGGGCACCGGGGCGGCCGGATCAACTTCGACGATCTCCAGTCGGACAACGGGTACAGCCGGATGCGCGCCTACGCCCAGTCCAAGCTGGCCAACCTGCTGTTCACCTACGAACTGCAGCGCCGGCTGGCCGAGGCCGGCGCCGAGACGATCGCGGTGGCCGCGCATCCGGGCGGCTCGCGCACCGAACTCACTCGAAACCTGCCGCTCGCGATGCGGCCGGTGGCCGCCGTGATGATGCGATTCATGGGGCAGAGCGCGGAAATGGGCGCGCTGCCGACGCTTCGGGCGGCGGTCGATCCGGCGGCGCGCGGCGGCGACTACTACGGCCCGGGCGGCCGAGCCGAGCAGGCCGGCTATCCGAAGCTGGTCGAGTCCAACGCCCGTTCGCACGACGTGACGGTCCAGCGTCGGCTGTGGACGGAATCCGAGCGGCTGACCGGCGTCAGCTATCCGGTCAACGCCTAGGCGCCGTACGTCTTGACGGCGATCGTCTTCCATTCCTGCAGCAGCAGGTCGCGGCGTACCGGGTCGCCGCCGAGCATGGCGTCCAGCGCCAGGCCGCGAATCAGGTTCACGGTCAGCCAGAGGGGCAGGTCCCACTGAGGCAGGTCGGGCTGGTCCGGGGGCGCCTGGTCGCCCAGCATCTCGTGGAACAGCTCCGAGGTGCGCCGGGCTAGGGCCTTGTCGATCGGGTGCATCGCCGCCCGCAGCTCCGGGTCGGTGCGGGCGGCCACCCACAGCTCCATCACGGCCGTGGACAGCGAGCCCGAGTAGCCCTGCCACAGCAGGTCGATGCCCATCGCGACCCGGTCCGGGCCCGGCAGCGAGGCCGGCGGGTGCTCGCTCATGCTGGCCACCAGCTTGGTCACCAGGTGGTCGACGGCGTGGGCCATCAGGTCCGCCTTGGTGGCGAAGTGGTGTTGCTGCGCGCCCCGCGACACGCCGGCCCGGCGGCAGATCTCGTTGGTCGAGGTGCGCGCGTAGCCGAGCTCGACCAGGCAGTCGATGGTGGCGTCCAACAGCAGCTCACGGGTGCGCTCGGTGCGCTCCTGCTGGGTCAGTCTCGGCCTGGTCACCCGGCCGATGCTAGCGAGGTCTTCACAAACAATCCAGGCTGCCGGTAAGTTTACCGGCAGCCTGGATTGTTTCTTTCCGGAGGTCTGCCCGTGGCCCAGCACCGCTCGTCCTGGATGACCGAGGACCTCGACCAGCTGCGCCGGCTGGCGCGGGACGTGTTCGCCAAGGAGCTGACCCCGCACCAGGAGCGCTTCGCCGAGCAGCACGCGGTCGACCGCGACCTGTGGCGGCGGCTGGGCGAGCTGGGGCTGGTGTGCATCAGCATCCCCGAGGAGTACGGCGGCGGTGGCGGCACCTTCGCCCACGAGGCCGTGCTGATCGAGGAGCAGGCCCGCGCGCTGGACAGCTCGTGGGGCAACAGCGTGCACAGCGGCATCGTCGCCCACTACCTGCTCAACTACGGCAACGAGGAGCAGAAGCGCCGCTGGCTGCCCAAGCTGGCCAGCGGCGAGCTGGTCGGGGCGGTCGCGATGAGCGAGCCCGGCGCCGGCTCCGACCTCCAGGCGGTGCGGACCCGGGCGGCGCGCAGCGGCGACGAGTACGTGATCAACGGGGCCAAGACGTTCATCACCAACGGGGCCCAGGCCGAGCTGATCATCGTGGTCGCCAAGACCGACGCCGACCAGGGCGCGCACGGCATCTCCCTGATCGTGGTCGAGACCCCGCAGGTCGAGGGCTTCCGCCGCGGCCGGGTGCTGAACAAGCTGGGGCTGGACGGCCAGGACACCTCCGAGCTGTTCTTCGACGACGTTCGCGTGCCGGCCGGCAACCTGCTCGGCGAGCAGGAGGGCCAGGGCTTCGTCCAGCTCATGCAGCAGCTGCCGCAGGAGCGGCTGATCATCGCCGTGGCCGCCGTCGCCGGCATGGAGACGGCCCTGGCGCTGACCCTGGACTACGTCAAGCAGCGGCAGGCCTTCGGCCGGGAGCTGATCAAGTTCCAGAACACCAAGTTCGAGCTGGCCGAGTGCGCCACCGAGGTCGCGGTCACCCGGGCCTTCGTCGACCAGTGCGTGCAGCGGCACCTCGTCGGCCAGCTCGACGTGCCGACCGCCGCCATGGCCAAGATGTGGGCCACCGAACGGCTGTGCCGCGTCGCCGACCGCTGCCTCCAGCTGTTCGGCGGCTACGGCTACATGAAGGAGTACCCGATCGCGCGGATCTGGGCCGACGCCCGGGTGCAGAAGATCTACGGCGGCACCAACGAGATCATGAAGGAAATCATCGGGCGGTCGCTGTGAGCGGTCCGCTGTCCGGCCTTCGGGTCATCGAGCTCGCCGGCCTGGCCCCGGCTCCGTTCGGCTGCATGGTGCTGGCCGACATGGGCGCCGAGGTGATCCGCGTCGACCGTCCCGGCGCGCCGCCGCCCGTGCCCAACGATCCGCTGACCCGGGGCCGTCGCTCCGTGTCGCTGGACCTGAAGAAGCCCGGCGCGATCGACGTCGTGCTGCGGCTGGTCGAGCGCAGCGATGTGCTGGTCGAGGGATTTCGGCCTGGTGTCACGGAAAGGCTCGGCATCGGGCCGGCCGACTGCCAGGCCCGCAACCCGCGGCTGATCTACGCCCGGATGACCGGGTGGGGCCAGCACGGTCCGCTGGCCGACGCCGCCGGGCACGACATCGACTACATCGCCGTCGCCGGTTCGCTGGAACCCATTGGGCAGAACGGGGGTCGGCCGGTTCCGCCGCTCAACCTCGTCGGCGACTTCGCCGGCGGCGGGCTGCTGATGGCCACCGGAGTCCTGGCCGCACTGTACGAACGCGAGCGCTCCGGCCTCGGGCAGGTGATCGACGCCGCCATGGTCGACGGGGCCGCGCTCGTCGCCACCTTCCTGCACGGCATCAAGGCCGCCGGCGCGCTTTCCGCGCCACGCGGCGGAAATCTCCTCGACGGCGGCGCGCCCTACTACGACACCTACGTCACCGCCGACGACCGGTTCGTGGCCATCGGCGCGCTGGAGGAGAAGTTCTACGCCGAACTGGTGACGTTGCTGGAGCTCGATCCGGCTCTGCTGCCGGCCAACCGGCACGATCCCGCCCACTGGCCCGCCCTCCGGACGCAGATCGCCGCCGCCGTCCGCCGCCGCACCCGTGACGAATGGGCCGCCCTGGCCATCGGCAGCGACGCCTGCCTGGCTCCGGTGCTCGCCCCCGACGAGGCCGCCCACCACCCGCACAACAAGGCCCGCGAGAACTTCATCGAGCTGGCCGGGGTCGTGCAACCCGCCCCCGCGCCCCGCTTCGACCGCACCCCTTCGCAAACCCCTGGCCCGCCGGCCTTTTCCGGCGAGCACACCCGGGAAGTGTTGGCGGAACTGGGTTTGACACAGGAGGAGATAGCCGAGCTGAGCTGAGGGCACCCCAGCTTCGCCACATGCGCTTCCCACTTGGCACCCCGTACCCGCTTCCTGCCACGTGCGCTTCCTACTTGGCACCAGGACGCAAATGGGAAGCGCATGTGGCGGAAACGGGGGTGTCTGGTCAGGCCAGCTGGGGGATCACCTCGGCGGCGAGGCGTTCCATCTGCTCGTGCTCGTCGAACATCGGGTTGAGCAGGATCCACTCCGCGCCGGCGTCCCGCACCTCGCGCAGGCCGCGCACGACGTCGTCCGGCGAGCCGTAGACCGCGACCGAGGTCATGTCGCCGAGGTCGAAGCCCGAGTACAGCTGGCCGAGCGCCTCGCCGATGCGGGCCTTGGCCCGGTCGGCGTTGTCGTCGACGGCCAGGTAGACCCGCTTGGCGATCTTGAAGTCGGGGCGGCCGAGCTCGGCCATGGCCTCCCGGGCGATCGTGACCTGGTCGACGAACCGGGCGGTGGTCGACGAGCCGGCGCCGATGAAGCCGTCGCCGAGCCGGACGGCGCGGCGGACGGCCTTGGGGTGGTTGGCCCCGAACCACACCGGCGGATGCGGCCGCTGCACCGGCTTCGGCTCCATGGCGGCGTCCTTGAGCTGCCAGAACCGGCCGTCGAAGGTGACCGAGGGCTCGGTCCACAGCCGCTTCATCAGGTCCAGGCCCTCGGTGAACCGGGTGACCAGGTGCTCCGCGCCGGAGTCGAACGCCGTGAACGGCCGGAACTTGCCGCCGGTGCCCACGCCCACGTCGATCCGGCCGCCGCTGAGCTGGTCCAGCGAGATGACGCTCTTGGCCAGGTGCACCGGATTGCGCAGCGGCGTCACGAACACCGCGCAGCCCAGCCGGATCCGCTCCGTGCAAGCCGCGGCGTAGGCCATCAGCTCGATCGGGCTGATCACCGGCTTGGTGCCGAGGATCTGCTCCTGCGTCCACGCCCCGATGAACCCCAGCTCCTCGGCGCGGACCAGGAACCGGCGCACCTGGGCCGGGTCGACGGCGAACTGTGGGGTGGCGATGGCGAAGCGCATGGTTCACCTCTCGACAGGCTGGCCGCCGAGTCGCACCGCTCGGCTGTCCCCCAGTTCTACCGGCTCGTTGCAGTGCTCGCACACGACCCGGGGGTGCAGGACCTCGCCGCAGCTGTGCTCCAGCACCGTGGGCGGCGGGCCCTGCGTGACGTGCCGGTCGCCCCACTCCATCAGCGTCAGCAGCACCGTGTGCAGGCTCTTGCCCGCGTCCGTCGGGTGGTACTCGTAGCGCGGCGGGTGCGGCTCGTACTGCCGCCGCTCCAGCAGGCCCACCTCCACCAGCTTGCGCAGCCGCGTCGCCAGGATGTCCCGGCTCGCCCCGGTCTGCTGCACGATCTGGTCGAACCGCCGGTTGCCCAGCAACACCTCGCGCAGCGCCAGCAGCGTCCAGCGCTCGCCGATCACCTCCAGGGCGTTGGCGATCGAACAGGAACGGGCGGCCACGCTCCCAGCCTACCCCTAAGTCGAACTTTCCAACTCACTCGACGGCCGCGGAAGCGCGCCGAGCAACGCTGGGAATGCGCCTTTCCTCTACTCCGAGTGGAGGAAAGGCGCATTCCCAGCGTCGGTTGGGTGTGGGAAGGGGGCCTTCCTGACGTTGGACGCCAGGATCGGTCCCTTGATCTTGTGCGGCGTCCGGGTGATGGGGGTGCGCGAAGGTGCCTGGGTTGGGTGGTCGCGCGGCCACCGTTGCCGAGATCTGGGGCCCTGCCAGCCTTGCGGCGCTAGCGTCGGAGGTGCGGACCGGACCACGACTGGGGGCGGTGTGCGGGATGGGCGACAGCTGGTGGCGGGTTCGATCCTGGCCGCTGTGGCAGCTGCCGGCGCCGGCGGTGGCCTACGTGCTGACGGTGGAGACGGCGGCGGTCGCGGCGGCGGTGGCGGTAGTGGCGGCGGCCCCGGTGACCCGGGCGGACCTGCTGGCGTTCGGGGTGCTGGCGGCGTGTGCGGTGGTGCATCTCCAGGCGTCAAGAAGGATCGAGCGTGTCCGGCGGGTGACGACGGGCGGCCCGCAGGTCGATCTGACCTCGATCTGGCTGGTGGCGGCGGTGTGTTGCCTGCCGCCGCTGCTGGTGCTGGGCATGGTGGTGCTGACGCGGGGCCAGCGCTGGCTGGCCTTTGACCGGGCGGCGCACCGGAACTGGTTCTCGGCGGCGTCGATCACGTTGGCGGCGTGCGCGGCCAGCGGGGTGCTGCTGGTGTTGGGGCACCGGCCGCCGCCGCTGACGGACGTGCCGGGCTCGGTGGCCGAGCTGGCGGTGTTGGCGACGGCGAGCATCGTCTACTGGGTGTCACAGGTGGTGCTGATCGGCGGCGCGATCGGGCTGACCACGTCACGGCCCCGGCTGGTGGACCTGGTCGGCGATCTTGAGCTGAACGCCATCGACATCGCCACGGTGTGCCTGGGCGTCCTGGTCTCCATCGCCCTGACGCACGCGCCGCTGGTGATCCTGTTCGGCGTGCCGGTGGCGGTGGTGCTGCACCGGGCGATCCTGGTCCGCCAGTTCGAGAACGACGCCCGCCAGGACGCGAAGACGGGACTGGCCAACACGGTGCACTGGCGGCAGGCGGCCCGCAAGGAGCTGGCCGTGGCGGGCCGCCGCGAGGAGGGCGTGGGGCTGCTGATCATCGACCTGGACCACTTCAAGAACCTCAACGACCGCTACGGCCACCTCGCCGGCGACGACGTGCTGCGGGCCGTCGCCGACGCGCTGCGGGCCGAGGTGCCGGACTTCGACTTCGTGGCCCGGTTCGGCGGCGAGGAGTTCAGCATCCTGGTGCCGGGCGTGCACAGCCAGACCTCGTTGCTGCACACCGGTGATCGGATCCGGCGCACGGTCGAGCGGCTCGCCGTGGCCGTGACCGGCGACGAGGGCGACACGGCGGTGGTGCGCGTGACCGCGTCGGTCGGGGCTGCGCTGTTCCCCGATCACGGCCACAACCTGGACGATCTGTTGCGCACAGCGGACACCGCCCTGTACGCGGCCAAGCGCGGCGGGCGGAACCGGACCTGCCTGGCCGTCAGCCAACTCGGCGCGCGACCGGCCTGAAGCCGAAAGTCCGTACCACCGAAGGCTCTTACCGCCGCAAATTCGGCGAAAGTCCGTACCGCACCGAAAGAAGCCCGCTGAGCGTCCGTACCGCCCCGGGGTCCGTACCGAATGATGTCGTACCCCGGACAGGGCGAGACCCCCGTCCCAGAGGGGGGAGGTGGACGGGGGTCTCGCGAAACCCGCTACCGGGGGGAGGAGTAGCGGGGGGTCTCTAGGTTGTGCGGTGCGACGTTCTGGCGTCAAGGTTAGTGCATGATCGTTGTTACTAGAACCGCACCGATTACGACTCTACGTTACTTTGTCGCCGGCTGAAACCCCAACCGCCGAAAGTGTTGCGACTTGTTGCCCGTCTCTACGTTCTGACCAGGCGATTCCGGCCTGAGGTGAGTCACGTTTCGCTCGGATGGCTGTTGAAAGTGAACGACCGTCGCGGCTGTCACACCGGCACCGCGCTGTCCACGTTGTCACGCTGTCGGGGGAGTGCCCGTTCCTGTTCGGCGTTGACGACCCCGTTCCACGCCAGCATGGCCCGCGCCGCGAGACGCCCGGGGGTGGCCTCCACCGGCAGCCGCGCCAGCAGTTGGCCGGCGACGGGCTGGCCGTCGGCGTCGCGCAGCGGAAGGTGGTGCGGGTCCGGCAGCATCTCCTCGAACACCAGCCCGGATTCCGGGTCGTCAGCCAGCAGTTTGTCCAGTGCCCGCACGGCCGACAGGCAGTCCAGGTCCACCGGTCGTGGCTGGTGGCCGCCCTGCGAACGGGCGAAAACCCAGCGCGGGACGCCGGTGCCGATGCGCAGCGCGGCGATGGCCCGGATCCGTTCGCCCGAGGGCAGGTCCGGCGCCGGCAGCTGGTCGCGGGCGATCCGCCACTGCGCGCCGGACAGCACCAGCCCGCCGGCGAGAACCAAGCGTGGCAATCGATTGCGGCCGGGCAGCGCGGCCAACGGGTTGCCCAGCGCCACCGGTCCGGCCAGGCGGCGCACCGGGGCGGCGGCGGTCAGGAGGGTCACGAGTAAGCCCCACGGGGCGAGCGGTGCTCGGGCCGAGTGATACATCGGCCACAGGGCAAGGCCATCCGGCCCATCGGTGTCCTCGGCGACGATCCGGTCGCCGACGCGGCGCACGGTGATCCGGTCCAGCGGCAGGTGCCGTCCGCCGGCCGGCTGGTAGCCGGACGAATCGGCGTCACCGGTCCACATCGGACAATAGCGGGGCCGGCGCACCGCGCCCGCGGCCTGCGGGTCTAGTGGTGGCACCAGAATCTCCACGGTCTCGGCCCCGCAACGCCGGCCAAGCTCGTCCAGAAACGCCCGATAGGCCGTCACGTGGGGAAGTTCGCCGTGCAGATGTCGAAGCGCTTCGACGAACCGGGCGTCCACCACGCCGGCCGGCGCGGCGCCCTCCAGCACCGCTCCGTGACCGCCGCCGACGCCGATCGGCCGCACCAGGCAGTCCACCGGCCACGCCGAAGTGACCGCCGGTGGCGCGCCGATCGCGTCAAGCAGTTGCGGCGTCAACGTGACCTGGTCCGCGTCGGTGTCCAGCAGCGTGAGCAGCCGCCCGTACGGAGTGTCCACATCGGACGGTGGCGGGGGCCAGCCGGGCCGCTGCGTCGGCACGCCGCTGTCCCACGCGTGCAGCGCCGGGTCACGGGAGTCCTCGCGCTTGCCCAGGAACTCGGCCAGCACCTCGGTCACCGGCCGCGGCTGCGGCCCGACCAGCGCCAGGATCGGGTGCTCCGGCGTGGGTCCGGCCGCTGCGGCCAGCACCGCGCCGACCCGGCCGGCCTGGGTCAACAGGTTCTCCAAGCGGGTGGCGGCCTCGGTCGGCATGGTGCCGCCGGCTTTGCGGTACACGTCGACGAAGCCGGGCTTGGGCGGTGCGGCCGCGGTCGGCCCCCAGCCGGTCAGCTCGCTGCTCGGCGGCGCGGACACGACCAGCACGCCGAGCCCGGCCAGGTGCCGCAGGTAGCCGCGCAGCACGTCCGGCGCGTCCGCGGCCAGCCGCATCACCAGCTCGTCGGCCTCCATCGCGCCGGTCGACAGGGTGCGCCGGATGGCGTCCAACACCGGCGTGCGCCGGACTTTCACGCGCCGCATGGCCCCGGCGTCCACGGCATCCACCACCCAGCAGCACAGGTGGTCGCGGTCGATCCAGTTCAGGCCGGTCAGGGTCACGGTCGCGCCGACCAGGTCGGGCAGCGCGCGGTCGCCGCGCACGGCGGTGACCCGGTTGGCCGCGGACTCGCCGACGGACGTCCACGCGCCGGCCCGCTGGCCGACGCCGAGCAGCGCCACATGCCCGAGCCAGTCCCGGGGCGTCGGCTTGGCCGCGCCGCGGGCCAGCACCCGCAGCAGGTAGTCGGACCGGTGTCGCAAGCGTTTGCTGTCCCACGTCTCGCCGAACGACAGGCGGCGCTTGATGTCGTCGACCATGCCCGGCGCGGCCTCGGTGACGGCCCGCATCGCGAACTCCGAGGAGTTCACCAGCCGCCACGGCAGATCGGACAGGCGCTCACGTTCGGCCGCCAGCGCCCGCTCGGCCTCGACCTGGCGGGCCACCATCGCCGTCGACCAGTCTCCGGCGTGCGTGAGATCGTCGGCCAGCTCCGCGTTCAGGCCGGCGACCGCGCCGGCCACCCGGTAGCAGTCCTCCTCCGGCACCGGCTCGCCGCGGTGCAGCAGCCGGCGCACGGCGAGCAGCTCCGCGCGCTCTTCCGGTTCGAGGTACGGGTGCGGCACCAGCTCGGCGCCCAGTCGGCCGGCCAGCGTGTCGGCGAACCTCGCGTACGAGGACTGCTCACACGTGCGCTCCCGCAGCAGGGTGAACAGCTCCGGGTTGCCGGCCGCGGTCCACAGCCGGGCCGGCAGGCCGGCGACCCGCAGCAGGCCGCCGGCGCCGATCGTCAAGGCCTCATCCGGCACGGCGACCGACCAGTGTGTCCAGGATCCGCGCCCGCCGCGCCGATCCGAGCATCGCTCGATTCCAGTGCTGCACGACGTGGTACGCGGCCGCCTCGCGCGGCCCGACCCGGGCCTGGTCGGTGGCGAAGTACTCGGCGCGCCACCGTTCCAGCACCGGTGTGACCCGCGCCCGGTGCAGCTCCAGCAGCTCCCGCGTCGGCTCCGGCAGCCGGGCCAGCAGCTCCTCGTCGCCGGCCCACCAGCCGGCCAGCTCGTCCGACGCCGGGCCCGGCTCGCCGCCGCCGGCGATGTCCCGCACCCGGGCCCACACGTCGCGGTCCTCCCAGCCCGAGACCTGAAGCCCGTCGAAGACGTCCCGCAGCATGCGCAGCGACACCACCCAGGCCGGCGTGCCGTCGCCGGCAGCCCCAAAACCATTGGCGCTGTGGTGGCGCAGCCAGATCACCGAGTCGACGGTGAACAGCTCATAGGCGTGGCGCATCGAATCCGGCCCGCCGAACAGGTGCGCCTCCGGCTCGTACACACCGGGCACCGCCTCGGCCACCAGCCCGCGCCGCCGCCAGCGCGCGGCCAGCCGGCGCACCTCGGCCCGCACCTGGGTGGCCCGGCCCGGCGCGGCGGCGAACCGCACCCGCATGCCCGGCGACCCGTGCGTGAACAGGAAGTCGGTGATCTCGCCGTCGGCGAGCAGCTGCTCCACGGCGTCCCGCAGTGCGGGATACAGGCCCGTGTCGATGCCGGCCAGGCCCACCTGGGTCCAGCGCGGCGCGCCCGCGGTGCGCAGCGCGTCCAGCCCGCCGGCCAGGAAGGTCAGCCGGGCCGCGATCAGCTCCTCGTCCCCGGCGGGATCGAGGCAGTCGGCGACGAACTCGGCCAGCGGCACGCGCCGGCCGGCCACCGATACCATGGGTTCGATCGACCCCACCCGCACATCACCTTTCTCGTCACCCCGTGATGACGGTAAGTGATGTGCGCTGGATGGGGTCGGTCCGTCAGTCGAAAGAGTTGCGGGGCGCCCACTCGCGGGGTGACCCGTGTTCGGTCGTGTCCCGGTTATTGATCCGGTTCCCGGCGGCGCCGGCGCTGGTCCCGCAGCCGGGCGGCCTGCTCGACGGTCACCCCGTTGGCCCGGTGCCCGGCCGCCTCGTCCGGGGCCAGCCCCGCGCCCAGCCAGTCGGCGACCTCCTCGAACGGGATGCCGACCCGCCACCACTCGCGCAGCTCGGTCACCGGCCGGCGGCCGGCCCGGGCCAGCTCGCCGCCCTCGGCCGCGGTCAGGCCCAGCTCCCGCCAGCCCATCGCGTCGGCCGCGTCCACGCCCTGCCGGGCCCACTCCAGCGCCTGCTCGTCCAGCCACTGCCGGAGCAGGTACGAGCTGAGCACCGGCCCGGCCACGCCGGCCTCGCGGAACCGCCGCACCACCTCGATGTCGGCCGGGTTGTCGGTGCCGTGGGTGCGCTGCGACCACGCCTGCTCCGGGCTGACCCCGCGCGACTTGAACTCGGCCGCGGCCCGCAGGCCCACGCCGAACTCGTGCCAGCGCACCGCGTCGGCCGGGCTGATGCCGGCGTCCCGCCAGCCCGAGATCGTGGCCGGCGTGACGCCCGCGATCGCCCACTGCGCCGCGGTCAGCCCCGTGGTCACCCCGGCCGAGATCCAGGCCCGCGCGGTCGCGACCGTGAAGCCCCAGCGGCGCCAGACGGCCGCCTCCCCCCGGGCGAATCCCGCGTTCACCCAGGTGTTGAGGTCTTCCGGTCGAGGCTCCACAGCGGTCCCATCATCCCCCACACGCGGTCACGGGCTCAGCCGTTTGATCGAGGCGATGGCCGTTGTCGCAACAGTTTCAGCCAAATGGCAGTCGTTCTCCCCGCGTGCGTTGGCCATGATCTGCTGACTCGGCGCGACAACCACCCGAACGGTGCAGTAGACCTCGGTGTGTTGCTCCTCGGCCGGATAGCCGGCGACCTTCGTCGGGGTGTCCTTGGGCGCCGGCTGCCCGGTCTGGAGCAGGAAGACGATGCCCGGCACGGCCGGGTCCTTCGGCGTCAGCACGCAGCCCGCCTTCGTCGTCCGCGCGTCGCTGGCCGCCTTGGCGACACCGAGGTCGGCCAGCTGGTCGGTGTCGAACAGCGAGCACGCCTTGTCCAGGTAGGACGTCAGGTTCAGGTCGTCCAGCCTCACCGGCGCGGGATTCGCGGCCGACTGCGACGAACAGCCGGCCAGCGCAAGGGCCGCTAGGCCGACCAGCAGCAGCCCTCTCACTCGCGCCACACCGCCGCCTTCTTTCCGCCCGCCAGCTGCTCGCCGGTCAGCACGCGCACTCGCCATGGATCCAGGCGTAGCACGGAGAAGGCCGGCGACGAAGGCCCGTCCCAGCCTGGAACGCCGATGCCGCCCGGGTCGTAGCCGAGCGGCTCCGGGGCGTCGGCGAACAGCCGCCACACCCGCTCCTTGACCGCCGGGTCCTGCACCCAGCTCGCCCGACATTCAGCCAGACAGGTGTCATGGTTCTGCGCCCAGTAGTTGCACGCCGTGAACGCGCTGTGGTCCAGGTGAGCCTTCTTCGGACCCGTCCGCATGGTGGCGATCCAGCCGGTCAGGCCGGTGCCGTCCCACTCCCAGAACGGGTGCAGCACGCGCGAGCGGGGCCGGTTGTCACCGTCCACCGTCGACACCGTGCACCACACGATCCGGTGAGCCATGTCCACAAAAGTCGGGGCAATCTCACTGAGCGCAAGCATGCGGTTCAGTATCGCAGCCCACGTCGCGGCGTGCGGCCGGTCGAACGGTCACCGTGTGTCGAGGATGACAATGGATCGGGATATTCCGACGTGACGCGGGGCACCCGGCCCAATAGAGTCGGTTGCCGTGGGCAACCAAGCAGGTGGGACGGCCGTTTCGAGTGAGCACGACGCCGAGGTGGCGGCGCTGAGGGCGCAGTACGCCGCGCTACCCCCCGGCACCCCGGTCCGGCTGGCCAAGCCGACCTCCAACCTGTTCCGGTTCCGCGACGCCAACGCGCACCCCGGTCTCGACGTGAGCCGGTTCAACCGGGTGCTCAGCGTGGATCCGGTCGCCCGCACCGCCCAGGTCGGCGGCATGACCACCTACGAGGACCTGGCCGACGCGACCCTGCGGCACGGCCTGATGCCGCACGTGGTGCCCCAGCTGAAGACGATCACGCTCGGTGGGGCGGTGTCCGGGCTGGGCATCGAATCCTCCTCGTTCCGCAACGGCCTGCCGCACGAGTCCGTGCGCGAGATGGAGATCCTCACCGGCGACGGCCAGGTGGTCACCGCCCGGGCCGACAACGAGCACGCGGCCCTGTTCTCCGGCTTCCCCAACTCCTACGGCACGCTCGGCTACTCGCTGCGGCTGGAGATCGACCTGCAGCCGGTCAAGCCGTACGTGCGGCTGCGGCACGTGCGCTTCGGCAACGCGCACGACTGCGCCGCCGCCATCGCCCGGATCTGCGCCGACCGGTCCTACCAGGACGAGCCCGTCGACTTCATCGACGGCACCGTGTTCAGCCGCGGCGCGATGTTCCTGACGCTGGGCCAGTTCGTCGACACGGCCCCGCACACCAGCGACTACACCGGCCAGCAGATCTACTACAAGTCGATCCCGTTCAAGCAGGTCGACTACCTGACCGTGCGGGACTACCTGTGGCGCTGGGACACCGACTGGTTCTGGTGCTCGCAGGCGCTGGGCGTGCAGGACCCGTGGGTGCGCCGGCTGGTGCCGCGCAAGTACCTGCGCTCCGACGTCTACCGCAAGATCGTCGCGCTCGACCGCCGCTACGGCCTGAGCCGTCGGGTCGAGACGCTGCTGACCGGCTACCCCACCGAGCCGGTGATCCAGGACATCGAGGTGCCGGTGGACCGGCTGCCCGAGTTCCTGGACTTCTTCGACAAGGAGATCGGCATCAGCCCGGTGTGGCTGTGCCCGCTCCAGGTCGTCGACGACCGGCCGTGGCCGCTGTACCCGCTGGACCCGAAGACGCTGTACGTCAACGTGGGCTTCTGGGCGGGAGTGCGGCTCGGTTTCGGCGAGGAGGAGGGCGTGTACAACCGCCGCATCGAGCGGGTGGTCGCCGAGTTGGGCGGGCACAAGTCCCTGTACTCCACCTCGTACTACTCGCCGGAGGAGTTCTGGCGGTTCTACAACGGGGACTCGTACCAGCGGCTCAAGCGGGACTACGACCCCGCCGGCCGGCTGCCCGACCTGTACGACAAGTGTGTCCGAGGGCGCTAGCACCCGCGGGGGTAACGAAGAAGAGAGGGGGCCGCGCATGCGGCTAGCGGAGCTGTTCAGCCGGACGCTCAAGGCGGACGGGATCGAGTTCGTCGGCTACGACGGCAGCCGCAGCGGGCCGGCCGGCGCCGAGGTCCGCATCGAGATCCGGTCCCCGTTCGCGCTGTCCTACCTGGCGTCGGCGCCCGGGGAGCTCGGCCTGGCCCGGGCCTACGTGACCGGGCACATCGAGGTCGTCGGCGACCTGCACCAGGCCTTCCACCTGCTCGGCGACATCGAGCTGGGGGAGCTGGACGGCAAGACCAAGCTGGAGCTGATCGGGCTGCTGGCCAAGCACCGGTTCTGGTGGCCGGTCAGCCCGCCGCCGCAGGAGGCCCGGCCCAAGGGCTGGCGGCACTCCAAGAGCCGGGACGCGCAGGCCATCTCGCACCACTACGACGTGTCCAACCGGTTCTACGAGTGGGTGCTGGGGCCGTCCATGGCCTACACCTGCGCCGTGTACCCGACCGCCGAGGCCAGCCTGGAGACCGCCCAGTTCACCAAGCACGACCTGGTGGCGCGCAAGCTCGGGCTGACCGAGGGCATGCGGCTGCTCGACGTCGGCTGCGGCTGGGGCGGCATGGTCATGCACGCCGCCGAGCACTACGGCGTCAAGGCGCTGGGCGTGACCCTGTCCCGCTCGCAGGCCGAGTGGGCGCAGAAGGCCATCGTCGAGCGGGGGCTGCAGGACCTCGCCGAGGTGCGGTTCATGGACTACCGCGACGTGCCCGAGACCGGGTTCGACGCCGTCAGCTCCATCGGCCTCACCGAGCACATCGGCGGCTCCAACCTGCCGTCGTACTTCTCCAGCCTGTACGGCAAGCTCCGCGACGGCGGCCGGCTGCTCAACCACTGCATCACCCGGCCCAGCGACAGCTTCCCGTTCAAGGCCGGCGGCTTCATCACCCGCTACATCTTCCCCGACGGGGAGCTGGAGGGGCCCGGGTACCTGATGTCCCGGATGAACGACGCCGGCTTCGAGATCCGGCACTCCGAGAACATCCGGGAGCACTACGCCAAGACCCTCGGCGGCTGGTGCGCCAACCTGGACGAGCACTGGGAGGAGGCCGTCGAGGAGGTCGGGCTGCCCAAGGCCCGCATCTGGCGGCTCTACCTGGCCGCCTGCCAGTGGGGCTTCGACGTCAACAACATCCAGCTGCACCAGATCCTGGGCGTGAAGCTGGACGGCACCGCCTCGCACATGCCGCTGCGCCCCGACTTCGAGCCGCCGCAGGCGTAACCGAGGTTTTGCGGGTTGGGCGGCTTTACCTGCGTTCAACGCAGGTAAAGCCGCCCAACCCGCATCGGTGGGGTGGGTTCGAGCCCGGTGACGGCGGTGCGGGCGGACTCGTCGACGTGCAGGCTGAAGACGTCCGCGCGGGCGTAGTGGCCGACGGCGTCGAAGTCGAAGCGGGCGCGGGCCAGGTCGTCGAGGTCGAGGTGGGCGGCGAGAATGCCCTCGCTGTCGCGCAAAGGGCCGGCCAGCACCTCGCCCAGCGGGGACACGATGACCGAGCCGCCGCCGATCAGCACCGGGTCCATGGCGTCCACCCGCAGGTCCGGCGGCAGGTCGTCGCGGCGCAGGAACTGGTTGGCGCTCAACACGAAGCACCGGCCCTCCAGCGCGATGTGCCGCATGCTGGCCTGCCACTGGTCGCGATCGTCCACGGTGGGCGCGCACCACAGGTCGACGCCCTTGGCGTACATGGTGGTCCGGAACAGCGGCATGTAGTTCTCCCAGCAGATGGCCGCGCCGAGCCGGGCGGGGCCGGTGTCGATCACCGGCATTGTGGAGCCGTCGCCCTGGCCCCACAGATAGCGTTCGGCGGCCGTCGGCATCAGCTTGCGGTGCAGGCCGAGATAGCCGGCGGGGCCGAAGAACAGCGCCACGCAGTACAGGGTTCCGCCCTGGCGCTCGACCGCGCCGACCACGGCGTGACACCCCAGTTCCCGGGTGAGCGCGGCGATCGACTCCACCTCCGGCCCCGGCACGTCGATCGCCGCCGCGTGGTAGCGGCGGAACAGCTCGCGGCCGGCGTCGGTGCGGCGGCCGACCGTGATGTCGAAGTCCAGGGCCTTGGGGTAGCCGCCGAGGAACGCCTCCGGCAGCACCACCACGTCCGCGTGGGCCTGGCGGATCAGGTCCTTGGCCCGGGATAACGCCGCCGGCGTGTCGAACAGCGGGGCCGAGGACTGGACGACGGCCGCTTTCACGGAAGACATGCCCGCGACGCTAGTACGATCATCGGCCCCATAGGGCTGTCACTTGAGTGTCTCCCCCCGGATCAGCCGCGTGAGGCGGCGGATGTCGGCGGCGATGCGGCCGCGGTCGGCGGGGGAGAGCTGCCCGAGGGTGCGGCTCTGCAGCTTCCGGAGCCGGTCGCGGGCGGCGCGGAGCTGGGTCCGGCCGGTCTCGGTCAGTGCGACCAGGACAAGCCGTTCGTCCTCGGTGCCGCGGCGGCGTTCGACGAGGTCCCGGGTCTCCAGCTGCTTGATCATCCGGGTCGCCGTCGGGTGGCTGACGCCGGCTAGCCGGGCGAGCTGGCTGACCGGCAGGGACTGCTGGTCGAGCAGCGGATCGAGCAGGTCGGCCTGGGCCAGCGTCAGCGCGCCCTCCCCGACGGCGGCGGTGCGGCCGCGGCGCATGGCCGCGTAGAGCGCGTCCGCGGCTGCGGCCAGCTCCTCGACGTCAGGTTCGTTCACGTGGTTATATTAGCATGGCAATGATTAGCAAGCTAAGGAGTTCGCGATGTCCCCACGGCTTGACGTGCACCACCACCTGATCCCGCCGGCCTTCGAACCCTTCGCCGCCACGCCGAGGCCGGCCTGGTCGGCCGCGGGGGCACTGTCCTGGATGGACGACCACCAGGTCGCCGGGGCAGTGCTGTCGGTGTCGGCGCCCGGCATCCCCGCCGCCGCCGACGGGGGCGGTCCCCGGCTGGCCCGCGAGCTCAACGAGTTCACCGCGGAGCTGGTCAAGGACCACCCCGGCCGGTTCGGGCAGTTCGCCAGCCTGCCGATGGGCGATCACGATGCCGCCGAGGTGCTCGACGAGATCCAGCACGCCTTCGACATCCTCGGCGCCGACGGGGTCGTGATGATGTCCAACAGCGGCGGCGTCTACCTCGGCGACCGGCGGTGGGAACCGGTCTGGGCGGAACTCGACCGCCGCCGGGCCGTGGTGTTCATCCATCCCACGATCACCGCGCTGTCACCCCTGGACGGCATCAACGTCGCCGTGGTGGATTTCCCGTCCGACACCACTCGCACCGCCGTCGACCTGGCCGTGTCCGGAGTGCTTGGGCGGCACCGGCAGGTCCGGATCATCCTGTCCCACGCCGGCGGATTCCTGCCCTACGCCGCTCAGCGCTTCGCCACGGCCATCCCCATGCTCGGCTCGCCGCTCAGCGCCGAGGCGATCATGGCCGACCTCAAGCGCTTCTACTTCGACACCGCGCTGTCGACCGGCAACGACACGCTGAAGCTGCTCACCGGGTTCGCCGAACCCGGCCATGTGCTCTACGGCAGCGACTGGCCCTATTCCGCCGGGGTGGGCGTCGAGCACTTCAACCGGCTGCTGGACACCGCCGACCTCACCCCGTCCGACCGCGACGCGATCGACCACCGCAACGCCGAGGCCCTCTTTCCCCGGTTCGCTACCGTCGGGGCATGATCGATGTTCCGGACGGCTTCGCCCAGTTGACGATCCGTCGCGAAGGCGAAGCCGGCCGGTCGTGGATCGCCTCGCTGCCGGCCATTGTCGACGAGCTGCTGCAACGGTGGTCCCTAGTGCCCGACGGCCCGGTCACGCACGGCGGCGTCGGCATCGTCGTGCCGGTGCGGCCCACCGCTGTCATCAAGGTTTCGTTCCCGCACCCCGGCAACGTCCACCAGCCCGACGCCTTCGCCGCTTGGCAGGGTCGTGGTGCCGTTCGCATCCTCTCTCGCGACGACTCCCGCTTCGCCATGCTGTTGGAACGGGCCGGGCCCGACACCCTCGCCACCGTCACCCCCGACGACCAGGCCGTCGGCATCCTCGGGCAGTTGTCCCGCCGTCTTGCCGTTCCCGCCCCTGTCGGGCTGCCTCGCCTGTGCGACCAGATCCCCTTGTGGGAGGCCGAGATCCTCGCCGACGGGCAGCCGTTACCTCGACGAGTCCTGGACGCCGTGCGGGAACTCGACCATCCCGACACGCTTGTGCACGGCGACCTGTGGGACGCCAACGTCCTGGCCGGCTCGCGCGAACCCTGGCTCGCCATCGACCCCAAGGGCTGCGTCGGCGACCCCGCCTACGACGCCTTCACCGTGATCCACAGCCCTCGCCTGCTGTTCGCCTCCGACCACCTCCGCTGGCTCCACCTCTACTGTGAGGCCGCCGGTATCGACCCCGAACGCGCCCGCCGCTGGTCCCTCCTCCGTGCCGTCCGGTCCGCCCTGTGGGACCGCCTCCACGGCTCCCCGGACTGGCTCGTCCAGGCCACCGAACGCGTCATCGCGGAGCTCGACTGCTCATCCTGATCATGTTCCACGACAGGGCCGGCAGCTCGGCGGTCAGCTCACCGTCCACAATGGACGTGCCGTCGAGCCGTCGAGGCCGCACCCGGTCCGGCTCGGCGACGGTGTTGGTGAGCGACCGGTCGTCCTCGGCCAGCACCACGTGCTCGACCACCTCGAGCTCGGGCAGGGCGCGGAGACTCGCGGTCAGCCCCAACGAGTCCCCGACCGAGCGGTTCACCGCGAACAGGGTGACCTCGTCACCGTCCTGAGTGGCGACGGCGTCCAGCAGCGGCACGTCGTCGAAGCGAGCGGTGTGGTAGCGCGGCGAATCGGGCTCCACCCGCAGCACCCGGCCCCGAGCGTGCCGGGCGGCGTGGGCGAAGGGGTAGAAGATGGTCTGGCGGCACGAGCCGCCGCCGGGCTCGGTGAGGACCGGCGCGATCACGTTGGCCAGCTGGGCCTGGCACGCCACACCGACCCGGTCGGCGTGCCGCAGCAGGGTGATCAGCAGCGAGCCGACCACCACGGCGTCGGCGACGTGGTAGTTGTCCTCGATCAGCCGCGGCACCCGCTCGGCGGCCAGGTTCTTCTCGCCGACGAACCGGCTCATGTACCAGACGTTCCACTCGTCGAACGACAGCCGGATCCGCTTGCGGTTGCGCAACTTCGCGCCGACGTGGTCGCTGGTGGCCACCACGGCGTCGATGAACCGGTCCATGTCCACCGCGCTGGCCAGGAAGCTGCCGAGATCGCCGTCGCGCTCCTCGTAGTAGGCGTGCAGCGAGATGTAGTCGACGTTGTCGTAGGTGTGCTCGAGGACAGTGGCCTCCCACGACCCGAAGGTCGGCATGCCGCTGTGCGAACTCCCGCAGGCCACCAGCTCGATGCCCGGGTCGACCATGCGCATGGCCTTCGCGGTCTCGTTGGCCAGCCGCCCGTACTCGTGCGCGGTCTTGTGCCCGGTCTGCCACGGGCCGTCCAGCTCGTTTCCCAGGCACCACAACGAGATCCCGTGCGGCTCGGGGTGACCGTGCTTGGCCCGCAGGTCGGAGAGCATGGTGCCGCCCGGGAAGTTGCAGTACTCGACCAGGTCGGCGGCCTCCCGCACGCCCCGCGTGCCGAGGTTGACGGCCATCATCGGCGCCACCCCGGCCTTGCGCGACCACGTGACGAACTCGTTCAGCCCGAACTCGTTCGTCTCGATCTGCCGCCACGCCAGGTCGAACCGGCTCGGCCGCTCGCCGCGCGGCCCGACGCCGTCCTCCCAGCGGTAGCCGGACACGAAGTTGCCGCCCGGATAGCGGACCACCGTCACGCCCAGCTCCCGCACCAGCTCCAGCACGTCGGCGCGGAAGCCGTCCTCGTCGGCCGCCGGGTGCCCCGGCTCGTAGACGCCGGTGTACACGCAGCGGCCCATGTGCTCCACGAACGAGCCGAACAGCCGCGGGTCCACCTCGCCGACGGCGAAGCCCGGGTCGAGCGTCAGTCGTGCCTGTCGCACCGTGTTGTCATCCTTTGATCGCGGTCACCAGCTGCCGCTGGAACGCCAGGAACAGGGCCACCAGCGGCAGCCCGCCCAGCAGCGCGGCCGCCAGCACCTGGGCGTACCGGACTCCGTAGGAACTCTGCACGGTCGCCAGCCCCACCGGGAAGGTCATCAGGCGCGGGTCGCTGACGGCCACGAACGGCCACAGGAAGTTGTTCCACGTCGTGACGAAGGTGAAGATCGCCACCGCCGCCAGCGCCGGCCGGGCCAGCGGCAGCATCAGGCTCCAGTACACCCGCAGCCGCCCCGCGCCGTCCACCACCGCCGCCTCCTCCAGTTCCCTGGGCACGCCGTCGAAGAACTTCTTCAACACGTACACCATCGCCGGCAGCACCACCTGCGGCAGGATCAGCGCCCAGTAGGTGTCGGCCAGCCCCAGCCCCACGATCTCCGCGAACAGCGGCACGATCAGCACCTGCGGCGGGATCACGATGCCCGCCACCAGCAGCGCCATCACCATGTTCCGCCCCCGGAACCGCGTCCGGGACAGGCCATACGCGGCCAGGCTCGTCACCGCCACCGTCAGCACCGTGACCGCCACGCCCACCAGCAGGCTGTTGCCCAGCCACGCCATCAGCGAGCCGTCCGCGAAGGCCCGCCCGAACGCGTCCAGGCTCATGCCGGACACCAGCCAGCTCACCGGAATCCGCGTCGTCTCCGACTCGGGCTTCAAGGCGGTGTCCAGCGCCCACGCCAGCGGCACCAGCCAGATCACCGCCAGCAGCGCCGCCACCGCCCTCATCGCTCCGCTCCCTTGCTCGCCTTGGGCGCCGTGAGCCGGAAGTGCAGCAGTGCCACTGCTGCGATCAGCGCGAAGAAGACGTAGGAGATGGCCGAGGCGTAGCCGATGCGGAACCGGGTGAAGCCGCTCTCGTAGATGTACTGCACGATGCTGCGCACCCCCGGGACGCCGCCCTGCCCGCTGAGCAGGTAGATCTGGTCGAACACCTTCAGCGAGGCCAGGACCTGCAACACGATCACCAGCTGGTGGGTGCGGGACAGCAGCGGCAGCGTGATCCGGCGCAGCTGCTGGAAGGGCGTCGCCCCGTCCAGCGCCGACGCCTCGTAGAGCTGGCGGGGAATCTCCTGCAGCGCGGCCAGATAGAGCAGGAAGCCGAAGCCGGCGGTCCACCACACGGTCGTGATGATGATGGACGTCATCGCCATGCCGTCGGTGGACAGCCAGCCCACCTCGCCCAGGCCGAGCCGGGTGAGCAGGTCGTTGATCAGGCCGAAACCCGGTTGGTAGAGCCAGCTCCAGATCAGCACCACCACCGACACCGGCAGCAGGTACGGCGCGAAGAACGCCAGCCGGTACAGCCAGCGCTCCGGCGTCGCGCGGTTGGCCAGCAGCGCCATGGCCAGGCCGACCAGCACGATCGCCGGCGTGCTCACCACTGTGAAGACCAGCGTGTGGCCGAGGGAGCTCCACACCGCCGGATCCTGGAACAGCTCGGCGTAGTTGGCCGCGCCGACGAAGCTGGCGTGGCCGGTGATGCCCTCGTCGGTGACGCTCGCGCCCAGCCCGATCACCATCGGCGCGATGAGGAAGGCGGCGTAGAGCACCAGGAACGGCACCACGAACCAGAATCCCGACCGGTTCATGACGGACTCGGCGTGTTCTTCAGGCGCACCACGGTGGCCTTGAGCTCACCCAGCGCGGCCTCGGGCGACATCGTGCCGCCCAACACGGCCCCGATCGTGGCGCCCGCCGAGCTCTGCAGGTCCGAGGCCGCCCCGGCGAACCACACCGGCGGATCCAGCTCGGCCTCCGCCGCCGCTGACCGGTAGTTGGCCTGCGGCAACAGGTTCAGGTACGCCGGCGAGGCGGCGACCGGCTGGTACGCGGGAATGTGCCCGCCGCGGGCCCAGGTGAGGCTCTGGCCGACCAGCTCCGCGATGGCCGCCACCGTCCGGGCGGTCCGCGCCGGATCGCGATCTCGTTGGTGCGGCAGGACAAACGAGTGCGAGTCGGCGTGCACCGCGGGCCGGTCGTAGATCTGCGGGAACGGCGCCACGTCGAACGGCGTGTGCTGCTCCTGGAACGTCGGCAGCTCCCACTCGCCGTTCCAGAAGAAGCCGGCCTGCCCGCTGCCGAACAGCGCGACCGCCGCGTTGTTGTCGGTGAACCTGGCGGTGGCGCCGATCTTCTGGAGCAACCGCAGCGCGGTCAGCGCCTTGCCGTCGTCGAGCAGGCCCTGGCCGTTCTGCTGGCGGTACAGCGTCCAGAACAGCCGCCACGGGTTCACGTCCCGCGCCGCCGCGAGCGCGAGCCCGGCCTTGCCGAACGCGTCCAGCAGCTGCCGTTCGCCCCGGACCGGCTTCAGCTTGCCGTCCTGCAGCAGACCCGCCTTGCCGCACAGTTCCGTGTTGTAGAAGAGGACCAGGGGATGGGTGTCCAGCGGCACCGCGTAGGTGCGGCCGTTGTGGCGGGCCCGGTTCCAGACCGCCGCCGGGAACCGGTCCGGGGTCAGGCCGTGCGCGGCCAGCAGGTCGTCGTCGAACGGGTCGAGCAGGCCCAGCGGCGCGAATCCGGGCAGCCTGGACAGGTGCAGGACCGCCAGGTCCGGCGCGCGACCGCCGGCGGCCGCCATCGCCAGTTTGGTGTAGTACGGGGTGCCCCAGGCCAGGGTGACCGCGTCCAGCCGGGCGCCGATCGCGCCGACCATCTCCGTCATCCGGGCGCCGTCGCCGCCGCTGAACAGGTTCCAGTAGGCCAGGCCCGCCGGCCCCGAGCAGGCGGCCCCCGCGCCGGTCGCCGTCGCCAACGCCGCGCCGGCCAGAATGAACGTTCGACGGTTCACGGTGGCCTCCCCGGTTTCGGTTCCCCTAGGTTCCCGGTCCCTCGGTCTCTCGGATCCTTCGGTTTCTCGGCCCCCGGTTTTCAACGTTGTAAACCGGGCTGCCGCGAGAGTAGCCGTACAGTCGGGTACCGGGGAAGATGCCGTTGGCAGGAGGAGGTGCGGGTGGGCGCCAGCCTGAAGGACGTGGCCAGACTGGCTGGGGTCTCGGTCAAGACCGTGTCGAACGTGGTCAACGACTACCAGCACGTCAGCGAGGCCACCCGCAGCCGCGTCCGGGAGGCCATCGACCAGCTCGGCTACCGGCCCAACCTGACCGCCCGGCACCTGCGCTACGGCCGGTCCGGCATCGTCGCGCTGGCCCTGCCCGAGCTGGGCATCCCGTACTTCGCCGAGCTGGCCGAGCAGGTCATCGGGGCGGCCGAGCGGGAGTCCTGGTCGGTGCTGATCGACCAGACCGACGGCCGCGGCGACCGAGAGCGGCTCACCTCGTCCGGGGCCCGGTCCCGAGCCATCGACGGCCTGATCATCAGCCCGCTCGCGCTGGACGCCGAGTACCTCGCCGGGCTGCGCGCCGACCTGCCCCTGGTGCTGCTGGGGGAGCAGGTCGGGCCGGGCACCGCCGACCTGATCGCCATCGACAACGTCACCGCCGCCCGCGAGGCCACGGAGCACCTGCTCAGCCTCGGCCGCCGGCGTATCGCCGCCATCGGCGACCAGCGCGTGTCCGCCGCCGGCACCGCCAACGTGCGGCTGCGCGGCTACCGCGAGGCCCTCGCCGCCGCCGGCATCGAGTTCGACCCCGACCTGGTGGTGCCGGCCGAGTCCTACCACCGTCCCGACGGCGCCGCCGCCATGCGACTGCTGCTGTCGCTGGACGAGCCGCCGGACGCCGTCTTCTGCTTCAACGACCTGTTGGCCCTCGGCGCCCTGCGCACCCTGCTCGCCGCCGGGCTCCGGGTGCCCGACGACGTCGCCATCGTGGGTGTCGACGACATCGAGGACGGCCGGTTCAGCACCCCCACCCTGACCACCGTCGCCCCCGACAAGGCCCAGATCGCCGGGGTCGCGGTGGCTATGCTGCTGGAGCGGATCAACGGCCTGGACTGCCCGCCCCGCGAAGTGACGGCCCGCCACACCCTCCTGGTCAGGGAGAGCACCGCCCCCGCACGTCCCGCTTAGCCGGCGCACCGAAGGTGGGCTTCGGCAGCACCGCGCCGCGAATGTGACGCCCCGCCACCCACATGGTGGGACACCGCGGGGCGCGCCTGGCTAGGGTGATCACCGTGGTCCGCGCGCTGCTCGCCCTGGTGCTGGTCGCCGCCCTCGCCGGCTGCTCGGCGGGCTCGACGGCGTACTCGTCGCCGAGCGCCGACTCGATCACCATCGGCTCCACGGCCCCGCCGGCCAACCTCGACTTCACCCGCACCGACGGCGCGGCGATCCCGCAGGCCCTGCTCGACAACGTCTACCAGGGCCTGGTCCGCCTCGACGCCAACGGCGCGATCGTGCCCCAGCTGGCCACCGTCTGGACGGTCAGCCCGGACCGTCGCACCTACGACTTCCAGCTCCACCCGGGCGTGACGTTCACCGACGGCGAGCCGTTCACCGCCGACACGGTGAAGTTCAGCATCGACCGGGTCCGCACCGACTGGACCATCTCGCTGAAGTCCGAGATGGACGTGGTCGACCACGTCGAGGCCGTCTCGCCGACGCACGCCCGGGTGGTGCTCAAGCAGCCCAGCAACGGCTGGCTGTTCACCATGGCCAGCCGCGTCGGGGCGATGTTCGCCCCGAACGGCGTCGGCGACCTGGCCACCACGCCGATCGGCACCGGCCCGTACCGGCTCGACCGCTTCAACCGCGGCGACTCCATCGTGCTGACGGCCAATCCCGGCTACTGGGGCCGGAAACCGGCCTACGCCCGGGTGGTCCTGAAGTACTTCCAGGATCCGACCGCGCTGAACAACGCCTTGCTGAGCAACGGAATCGACGTGATCAGCTCCGTGCAGGCGCCGGACTCGCTGGCCCAGTTCGCCAGCGACGAGCGGTTCACCACCATCCAGGGCACCACCACCGCCGAGGTCGTGCTGTCCTTCAACAACGCCAAGGCCCCGCTCAACGACAAGCGGGTCCGCCAGGCGCTGACCTACGGCATCGACCGCAAGGCCCTGCTGGACACGGCCTGGGCCGGCAAGGGCCTGCTGATCGGCAGCATGGTGCCGCCGTCGGATCCCTGGTACGAGGACCTCTCCACGGTCTATCCCTATGACCCGGCCAAGGCGAGGCAACTCCTCGCCGACGCCGGCCAGCAACACCTCACTCTCCGCCTGCGCATCCCCAATCTCCCGTACGCCGTCGACTCCGCCCAGGTGATCCGCTCCCAGCTGGCCGCGATCGGCGTCACGGTCGCCATCGAGGAGCTGGACTTCCCCGCGGTCTGGCTGAAGCAGGTCTTCACCGGCCACGACTTCGACATGTCGATCGTCGCCCACGTCGAGGCCCGCGACATCGTGACGTTCGGAAACCCCAAGTACTACTGGGGCTACAACAACCCCACCGTCACGCAGCTGCTGGCCGCCGCCGACACCGGCACGCCCGAGCAGCAGATCGCCGATATGAAGCAGGTCGCGCGCACCATCAACGCCGACGCCGCCGCGGACTGGCTTTTCCTGCTGCCCAACCTGATCGTCGCCAAGAAGGGCATCACCGGCATCCCACCGAACCAGGTCGGCGAGGCGTTCGACCTGTCGGCCCTGGGGAGGTCGTGATGGCGCTGCTCCGCAAGGCCGGCGTCTTCCTGCTCACAGTGGCGGTCGCCTCCCTCGTCGTGTTCGCGTTCATGGCCGTGCTGCCGGGAGACCCGGCCCAGGTCGCCCTGGGTGTCAACGCCACGCCCGAGCTGCTCGCCCAGACCCGGCACGCGTTCGGCATCGACCGGCCGCTGCCGGTCCAGTACCTCGACTGGATCGGCGGCCTGTTCACCGGCGACTTCGGCCGCTCCTACGTGACCGGCGACGCGATCGGCCCGCAGCTGGTCGACCGATTCGAGGTCACGCTGTGGCTGGTCGGCGCGGCCACCGTGGTGGCGGTGCTCGTCGCCGTCCCGCTCGGCACGCTGGCCGCCGCCAAGCACCGCAAGGCATCCGGCACGGTCGTGTCCGGCCTCAGCCAGCTCGGCGCGGCGATTCCCGCCTTCCTGGCCGGTATCGTGCTGGTGGAGATCTTCGCTGTGTCGCTACGCATCCTCCCGTCTGGCGGTTGGACACCCCCGAACGCGGATCCGGTGGCGTTCCTGAAGGGCCTGGTGCTGCCGGCCCTGTCGCTCGGGCTCGTGCAGGCCGCGGTGCTGACCCGCTACGTCCGCTCGGCCGTGCTGGACGTCCTGCGCGAGGACTACCTGCGCACCGCGCGGGCGAAGGGCCTCAAGCCCACGCAAGCCCTGATACGGCACGGACTTCGCAACGCCTCGGTGCCCGTGGTGACGGTGCTCGGCCTACAGCTGGCGACTCTGCTGATCGGCGCGGTCGTGGTGGAGCGGGTGTTTGTCATCCCCGGCCTGGGCAGCATGCTGCTGGACGCCGTCGGCAGCCGCGACCTGATCGTCGTGCAGGACGTGGTGATGGTGCTGGTGGTGGCGGTGCTGGTGGTCAACCTCCTCGTCGATGTGCTGTACACGGTCATCGACCCGAGGCTGCGGAGGGCGCGGTGAGGAACCTCGTGATCGGGGCCGTGCTGGTCGGTCTGATCGTGTTGGCGGCGCTGGTCTCCTTCCTGTGGACGCCGTTCGACCCGACCCAGGTCGACGCGGCGCTGCGGCTACAGGGCCCGAGCGGGGCCCACTGGCTGGGCACGGACCGGTTCGGCCGCGACCTGGTCAGCCAGCTCATGGTCGGCGCGCGGACCACGCTCTACGTCGGCGTCGTCGCGGTCGGCGTGGCCGCGGTCGTCGGCACTCCGCTCGGCGTGTCCGCGGCCGCCGGCCCGCGCTGGCTGGGCGAGATCGTGTTGCGGGCCAACGACATCGTGCTGGCCTTCCCGGCGCTGCTGCTGGCCATCATGTTCGGCGCCGCGTTCGGCGCGAGCACGCTCACCGCCATGATCGCCATCGGCATCGCCACCGTGCCGTCGTTCGCCCGGCTCGCCCGGGCCACCGCGTTGCAGGTGCTGAACACGGAGTACGTGCTGGCGGCCCGCTCGGCCGGCCGCACCGGCCTGGCCATCTCCGTGCGGCACGTGCTGCCCAATATCGCCGGGCTGGTCATCGTCCAGTGCTCGGTGTCGTTCGGCATCGCCGTGCTGGCCGAGGCCGCGTTGTCCTACCTGGGCCTGGGCACCCAGCCGCCGACGCCGTCCTGGGGGCGCATGCTGCAGGAGTCCCAGGAACTCCTGGCCGTGCAGCCGAGGCTGCTGATCGTGCCGGGCGTGGCGATCGCGGTCGCGGTGCTCGGCTTCACGCTGCTGGGCGACGGTCTACGTGATCGCTTCGACCCCCGGTTGGAGGGCCGCCGTGCTCAAGGTTGACGGTCTGCGCGTCGCGGCGGGTGAACTGCCACTGGTCAGTGATGTCTCCTTCACGGTGGGCGGCGGCGAGCGCGTCGGCCTGATCGGTGAATCGGGCTCCGGCAAGTCGCTGACCGCGTCGGCGGTGTTCGGGCTGCTGCCCGACGATGTCACCGCGACCGGCTCGGTTCGGCTCGACGGTGTGCGGGAGGACCTGGTCGGGGCCCCGGAAAGCGTGCTGTCGCGGCTGCGTGGCTCGCGACTGGCGATGGTGTTCCAGGAGCCGATGACCGCGCTGAACCCCTCGATGCGGGTCGTCGACCAGGTGGCGGAAGCCCGGCTGGTCCACCGCGCGGCCGCGGATCGGGCCGTCGCGCGCCGGGATGCCCTGGGGCTGCTGGAACAGGTGCGCCTGCGGGATGTCGCTGAACTGGGAAAGGCCTATCCACACCAACTTTCCGGCGGGCAACGGCAACGCGTGCTGTTGGCCATCGCTCTCGCCAATGACCCGGATGTGCTGATCTGCGACGAGCCTACCACTGCGCTGGACGTCACGGTGCAGGCTCAGCTGCTCGACCTGATTGTCAAGGGAGTGAAGGAAAGGGACGCCGCGCTGCTGTTCATCACGCACGATCTTGCCGTGGTGGCAACGGTTTGCGAGCGCGTGCTGGTGATGTACGGCGGTCGGATCGTGGAGTCCGGCCCGGTCGCCGAGGTGCTGACCGCGCCGAAACACCGCTACACCAGGGGCTTGCTCGACGCCTCCGACCTGGAGGCCGTCGACGAGCGCGGCCGTCTGCACGCCATCGCCGGCGCCGTACCGGCCGCGGGACAGTTCCCCAGCGGCTGCGTGTTCCGCACCCGCTGCCCCCGCGCCGACGACCAGTGCGCCCTGCAGCCACCCTGGTTCGGCGAACCCGCCCACGGACACGCGTGCTGGCACCCGGCCGGAGGTGAGGAATGATCAGGATCGAGAACCTGGGCCGCGTCTACCGCCGGTCGCGGACGTCGCCGTTCGGCCCGCGGGCCGCGGTGCACGCGCTGCGGGACGTGTCGTTCGAGGTGGAAGCCGCCCGGCGGTTCGGCGTCGTCGGCGAGTCCGGCTCCGGAAAGTCGACGCTGGTAAGGCTGATCGCCGGTCTCGACCAGCCGACCTCCGGCACGGTCGCCTTCGACGGGCAGCGCGTGGACGGTCGCCCCGAGCGCCAGCTGTCGTTCCTGCGGCGCGATCTCCAGGTCGTGTTCCAGGATCCGACGGGCTCGCTCGACCCGCGCATGCGGGTGCGCGACATCATCGCCGAACCCTTGGTGGCGCAGCGGATCCCCGGCCAGAACGAGCGGGTCGCCGAGGTGCTCGCCGCGGTCGGGTTGCCGGCGGACGCCGGTCGCCGCTTCCCGCACCAGTTCTCCGGCGGGCAGCGGCAGCGCATCTCCCTGGCCCGCGCCCTGGCGCCTCGGCCGAAGGTCCTGGTGGCCGACGAGCCCGTCAGCGCGCTGGACGTGTCCGTGCGGGCGCAGATCCTGAACCTGTTGGCGGACCTGGTCGACCAGTTCGCGCTGACCCTGGTGTTCGTGTCCCACGACCTGTCGGTGATCCGGCACGTCTGCGACACGGTGGCCGTGCTGCGGTCCGGCGAGCTGGTCGAAATCGGTGATGTGGAAAGGGTTTACCGCTCGCCGGAGCACCCGTACACGCGTCAGCTCGTGCGGGCGGCCCCGACGCTGCGCGGCGCCCTCTCCGGCGTCACCGCGGCGGACCTGACCACGCAGTGAAGGCGGACTTGAGTGCGGCAGCGTCGGCAGTGACCGCATTGCTCCCGGTCGCCCACGAGGTTCCGGCCGGCAACTCGGTCATGATCGCGACCGCGTAGGGCGTCGACGGGCCCAGGCTGACCAGGCCGGTGGTGTTGAGCACCGTCGTCGACATGAGCAGCATCCAGCCCTGCTTGATCGCCCACGTGGTCCCGGGCAGGCCGTCGGGGATGCCGAAGTACTGCTGGAAGCCATCGGCGGCGGTCGCGGCGGCGTCGCTCATGCCGGTCAGCAGCACGTCCTGGGCCGGCGCCGGGATGTCGTTCCGGATGAACTGGTAGGTGGTGACGACGTCCTGCGCGGACATCTTCGCCTCGCCCCACTGCGACGGGTCGTCCGGGGGCTGCGTGCCGGTCAGCCCGATCAACGACGCCGCGCGCGTGACGATCGAGTTGCCGCCGTCCTGGACCCACAGCGAATTGGCGATGTCGTCGTCGCTGTAGGAGATCATCCGCTCCAGCTCGGCGGAGGTGGACGCGTCCGGGGCCCAGTTCTGGGTGTGCAGCAGGTCGATGGCGATGAGCAGTTTCACCACGGACGCCGTGTACATCGGCTCGTCCGCGTTGTAGCTGGCCACGGGCTGGCCGGTCCGCGTGTCGACGGCCAGCACACCGACCTCGCCGCCCGGCGCGACGCTGTCGACCGCCTTGAGCACGAGCTGGCCGATGTCCTCCGGCGGCGCCGTCGGGGTGGGTGTTGTCGTTGTGGTCGACGGCGTGGTCGTGGTGGTTGTCGTGCTGCTCGTCGTGGGCGACGGAATCGGTTCGCGTTCGGCCGCCAACGTCGCCGTGACCGGCGTCGAGGCCAGCAGGACGACGCCGACCGCGACGGTCGCCGACAGCAGGGCCAACGTGGCCGGAAGACGCTTCATGCCTGGTCAAACGGGGTGTGACCGCGGCAAATCCCCGTCGACTGGGAACCGACAGAGTCACTTCACGATGCTCTCAGGAAGCACGCCGCGCCGTGACCTGACGGCTACCGCCCCGAAAATGTCAGACCCCTCTGCGAGGGTGGAGGCATGAACGAGATGATTCGCGGCACGGCCGCCGGAGTGCCGTTCCTGGCCCGTCCGCCCGAACGCCCGACCTCGGCGACGCCGCTGGTGGTCGGCTGGCACCTGATGGATCCGCCGCGCAGCGAGGCGGCGATGGCGGCCGCGGTGCCGATGGCCGCCGTGCCGGCCTGGCGTGTCTACTTGGGACTGCCCGAGCACGGCGAGCGAGCGCCGGCCGGCGGGCAGCAGGAGATCACCCGCAGGGCCGCCGAGGACTATGTGCTCAAGCTGATCGACCCGATCGTCAGCGCCGCGTCCGGCGAGTTCCCGGCCGCGCTGCACGCCTTGCGCTCGCGGCTGGAGACCAACGGGCCGCTCGGCCTGTTCGGCGGCTCCGCCGGCGGCGCGGTGGCGTTGCAGGTGCTCACCGAGCAGGACGTCGAGGTGACCGCGGCGGCCCTGGTCAACCCGGTGGCCCAGCTGGAACGGGTCGCCGACGGCGCCGCGAAGTGGTTCGGCACGCCGTATCCGTGGACCGGCCAGTCGCGCGCCGCCGCGGCCCGGCTGGACTTCGTGGCCCGCGCCGGCGAGCTCGCCAAGCGGCGGCCCGACCTGGCCTTGCTGCTCGTCCGCGGTGACCAGGACGAGCCCGAGTTCCGTGAGCCGCTGGGTGAGCTCGCTCGGGCGCTGGACGCCGAGTTGATCGACATCCCTGGCATGGAGCACGCCTTGGCCGCCGAGATCGACGCCAAGCGCGTGGACGCCGCGTTCAGCGAGTGGTTCGGTCGTCACTTGAATCCTCCGTTGCTGTAGAGCAGCTGGCCGTTGATCCAGCCACCCCGCGGCGAGCACAGGAACGTCACCAGGTTCGCGCAGTCCTGCGGCATGCCGACCCGGCCGAGCGGCGTGTCCCGCTCGACGCCGCGCAGCTGCTCCGGCGTCATCCAGCCGGTGTCGATGGGCCCCGGGTTGATCACGTTGGCCGTCACGCCCAGGTGCGCCAACTCCCTGGCCGCCGCCAGCGTGATCCGGTCCAGCGCGCCCTTGCTCGACCCGTAGGGCATGTTGTCGACGGTGTGGTCGCTGGTGAAGGCGAGGATCCGGCCACTGCCGTGATCACCGCGGAACCGCTGCCCGAACTCCTTGACCAGCAGCCAGGTCGCCCTGGCGTTGACCGCGAAATGGAGGTCGAAACTCACAACTGAAGTGTCGAGCAAACCCGAGTCGACGGACTCCGCGTGGCACATCACCAGCGCGGTCACGGGGCCCAGCTCGCGTTCGGCCTCGTCGAACAGGCGGGCCGGGACGGCCGGATCGCTCAGATCGGCCTCGATCGCCGCCGACCGCGCGCCGAGCTCCGTCATCCGATCGGTCAGTTCCCGCTGCGCGTCCGGCTCGGCGCCCCACGGCATCTTCTCGTCGTAGGGCCGCCAGTGGCTGATCGCCACGTCCCAGCCGGCCCGGGCCAGGTCGACGGCCACCGTCGCGCCGATGCCCACCGTGCGGCCGACCCCTGTCACCAGCGCCGTTCCCCGTTTGCTCATGCGGCCAATCTGGATCACCGCGTGGGTTCTGGCGACCGGTTTTCGGCGGGTCCGACCTGAGGATGATCTCAGCCGATCGGACGAGCGACCGGGGTTTGACGCGAGCACAGCACCGGACCGGGCACCATGGGCGGCATGACCACGTTCCACGACCTTCGGGTCTTCCTCGGGGCCGTCCGCCGCCAGCCGTCCGCCGTCGGCGCGATCGCCCCCAGTGGGCCGGCCCTCGCCGGCCTGCTGGCCACCGTGGTGCCCAGCACCGGCGCGCCGACCGTGGTGGAACTGGGGCCGGGCACCGGGTCGGCGACGAGGGCCGTGCAGCGCCGGATCCCGGCCGGCGGCCGGCACCTGGCCGTGGAACTCGACAGCACCCTGGTCGAGCACCTGCGGTCCAGCTACCCGCGGCTGGACGTGATCCACGGGGACGCCTCCGAGCTGGGCAAGCTGCTGGCCGACCGCGGCGTCGAGGAGGTCGACGCGGTGATCAGCGGCCTGCCGTGGGCGCTGTTCCCGCCGGACCTGCAGCGCGCCATCCTGCGTCAGGTCGGCGCGGTGCTGACGCCCGCCGGCGCGTTCACCACGTTCGCGTACGTGCACGCGCTGGGCATGAGGCAGGCGCGGCAGTTCCGGGCGCTGCTGGACCGCAGCTTCGACGAGGTCATCGTGTCCCGGGTGGTGTGGGCCAACGTGCCGCCCGCGATCAGCTACGTCTGCCGGCGGCCCACCATGGGCGATGATGCTGGCTGACCTGCTCACCGGCCTGCCCGGTCCGCTGTTCGTGCTGGCCATCGCCGCCCTGGTGGTCGCCGAGGCCGCCCTGGTCATCGGCGTCGTGCTGCCCGGCTCCAGCGCCCTGCTGACGCTCGGAGTCTTCTCCGACAACGGCGTCGTGCCGCTGCCGGTGGCGCTCGCCGTCGGCACCGTCGCCGCGCTGGCCGGCAGCAACCTGTCGTTCGCCGCCGGCCGCTACCGGCCCGGGGCGCTCAGCAGCCGCTGGCTCACCGGGGCCAAGGGGCGGCGGGCTCGGGTCGCGCTGAGCCGGTCCGGTGGCTCCGCAGTGCTCATCGGGCAGTGGGTCGTCGGGGCACGGACCTTGACGCCCCGGTTCGCCGGCCGCCGCGGGCCTGTCCTACCGCCGGTTCCTGCCGTGGAACCTGCCGTCCGCGGCGGTGTGGGGCCTGGTGTGGGTGGCCGTCGGCTACGGCGCGAGCGAGGCGTACCAGCAGTGGTCCTGGGTGGCCGTCGTGGCCGCCGTCGTGCTGCTGGCCGTCCTGCTGGTGCTAGGCCGCCGCGCGCTCGACCGCGTCGACGTCCTTCAGGAGGCCTGAGCGGCCAGTTACGCCAGCCGGGTGCTGCCCGGCCGACTGGGCCCGTCGTGGTGCCCGCTGTCCTACGGTGACCTCATGTCCCGTGACCAGGCTCAAGATGTCGACGTCCGGGTGATGCTGTCCTGGCAGGACGTCGGTGAGATCCGACTCGACGACGGGGGCGATCCGGTCTTTCCCGACCTGGCCGCGGTGCCGGGGGTGTACCGGATCGCGATCACGGAGCCTTCGCGTGACCGTCCCCATGTGTACGTCGGTGAGACCGTCAGTCTCCAGAGCGCCGCGAGCCATTTCCGCCACCCGGGGCCAAGTCAACAGACCAACGGGCGCATCAACGCCGCCCTCCGTGCCTACCTGGGCATCGGTGGATCCGGGCGGCTGTCGGTCGCAGTCGACGGCCGGTTGGAAGTGGCGGGACGTTCCGTGCCACTGGATCTCACCGTGGCGTCCTATCGGCGACTTGCCGGGAACGCGGCTCAGGTGTGGGCCGATGTGACCGGAAACGTGACCACGCTCAACCGCGCCATGTCCAAGTCGGTCGGACCGGAGTCGTTCTCGGTGGCGCGTTCGGACAAGCCGTGACTGTCGCTACTGCCGGGCGACCGCGTCGATGTCGGCGAGTAGGCGTGAGCGGGTCTGCTCCGAGCAGAAGGCCGCCCGTGCCGCGTTGCGCGCCAACTCGGCCAGCTCGGCTCGGCCGAGCCCGTACACCTCGTGGCACAGCAGGTATTCGTGGTTCAGGTTGGTGCCGAACATGCCGGGGTCGTCGGTGTTCAGTGTGACCGTCACGCCCGCGTCCAGCAGCCGCGGCAGCGGGTGCTCGGCCAGTGACGGCACGGCCCGGGTGCGGATGTTCGACGTCAGCGACACCTCCACAGGGATCCCGGTCTCGGCCAGGTGGCGGAGGAGCTTCTCGTCGCTGGTCGCGCTGACGGCGTGTCCGAGCCGTTCCGCGCCCAGGTCACGCAGCGCCGCCCAGATCTCCTCTGGGCCGGTCGTCTCGCCGGCGTGCGGCACGCTGTGCAGCCCGGCGGCGATCGCGTCCTGGAACGCGGCCTTGAAGCCGGTGCGTGGGAACGGCGCCTCCAACCCTGCCAGCCCAAGGGCCACTGTGCCCTCCGGCCGCTGGTCGAGCACGTAGTCGAGGGTGCTGTAGCCGTCGCGGTGGTCTGACGGCATCGGCACGTCGAAGATCCACGCCAGCTCGACGCCGTGCTCGTCGAGGGCCCTGCGCCGACCCGTGACCAGCGCCTCGGACAGCATCTCCGGGGAGACGCCGTACGGGAAGTGCGCGATCGCCGACACCGTCACCTCGGCGTACCGCACGTTGTTCGCCGCGAGATCCCGGGCGAGGCCCAGCAGCAGCGTCCGCACGTCCTCGGGCGTGGTCACCAGCTTGTTCACCGCGCTGTAGACGGTGATGAAGTGCGGGAAGTCCCGGAACTCGTAGTAGCGCTCCAGCTCGGCCCGCTCCGTCGGGACCCGCCGCTCCGGGTGGCGGCGGGACAGCTCCAGCACCGTGTCCACCGACGCGGCCCCGACCAGGTGGACGTGCAGCTCGGCCTTCGGCAGGGCGGCGACGAACGCCTCGACGTCCATTCAGTCCGTCACCAGGCCCGACTTGTACGCGTAGGCCACCGCCTGCGCCCGGTCCCGCAGGTTGGCCTTGGCGAACAGGTGGTTCACGTGCGTCTTCACCGTCGCCTCGCTCACCACCAGCTTGCGGGCGATCTCCGTGTTCGACAGGCCCGCCGCGATCAGCCGCAGCACGTCGATCTCGCGCGGCGTCAACCCGTCCACCGGCTCCGTCGCCTTGGGCTGCTGGCCGCCGCCCATCGCCGCCGCCACCAGCCGCCGCTGCACCTCTCCGTCCACTGTCGACTGCCCGGCCGCCGCGGCGTGCAACGCCCTCGCGATCGCCTCCGCGTCCGCGTCCTTGGTCAGGAACCCCCGCGCGCCGGCCTGCAACGCCGACAGCACGCTGTCGTCGTCCGTGTACGTCGTCAGCACGACGACCTCGGTTTCCGGGTACTCCGCCCGCACCCGCCGGGTCGCCTCCACCCCGTCACACCTCGGCATGCGCAGATCCACCAGCAGCACGTCCGGCCGCAGCTCCGCCACCAGCGCCACCGCCTGCTCCCCATCCGCGGCCGCCCCCACGACCTCCACGCCCGGCAGCAGCTTCAGCAGCGTCACCAGGCCCTCACGCACCACCGTCTGGTCGTCCGCGAGCACCACTCGCAAGTCGGTCACGCCGGCACCACCAGGCGAACCCGCCACCCGTCCTCCATCGGTCCCGTCTCCAGTTCTCCGCCGATCAGCTCGGCGCGTTCCCGCATCCCCAGCAGACCGTAGCCACCGCCGGTGGCGTGCGCGGGCGGCTTGCCCGGGTGGTCCATGACAGTCAGCACCGTGCGCCCGTTCTCGAAGTCCAGCACCGCGTCCACCCGCGCGCCCGGGGCGTGCTTGCGCGCGTTGGTGAGCGCCTCCTGCGCCGTGCGGTACAGCGCCGACGCCGCGTCCGCCGGCAGGTCGCGCGGCTCCCCGTTGACGGTGAGGTCCGCGGGCGCGCCCGTCTCCAGCCGGAACGCCGTGACCAGGTCGGCGATCGCCCGCGCGTCCGGCACCTTGTCGTCACGCAGCGCCGCGACCGCCCGCCGCGCCTCGGTGAGGCCGTCCGCGGCCAGCTTCTGCGCCTTGGTCACCTGGTCGATGACCTCCTGCGACGCGTTGTCCCGCTGCAGCATCAGCCGTGTGCCCTGCAACGTCAGGGACAGGCCGGCCAGCGAGTGCGCCAGCACGTCGTGCACCTCGCGGGCGATCCGCGCCCGCTCGGCCAGCGCCGCCGCGCGGGCGTGCTCCTCGATCACCTGCTGCCGGCGGGCCAGCAGCAGCTCCGCCTGCTCCAGGCGCTCCTCGCGGCCCTGCCGGTTGACCGTGAGCAGCACTATGGCCAGGACGCCGAGCGTGATACCCAGCGCGCCGAGCCAGTTGAAGCCGTCGAGCAGCATCGGCAGCGCCGCGCCCAGCAGGGACAGGCCGATCACGACGTAGCCCAGCGGAGCCGGGCCGCGATAGCGGACCGCCATCCGCGCGGTCCAGAACGGCAACGCGTAGATCAGGCTGTTCGGATGCAGCAGCAGGAGCGCGGCGGCAGCAGTCGTCATCGCGACCAGGCCGATCTGCGACGCCAGCGGCGACGGCCGCGCCGGCCACGACAGCGGCAGCAACATCACGTTGCCCACGACCACGATCGCCGCCAGCACGATCGTCCACAGCAGTTGGTCGTCCGGGATCGGCTGGCCGCCCAGCACCAGGTGGTGGGGCAGGAACAGCGTCACCACCAGGACCGACGGCAGCAGGCGCACGGCCGACAGGGCTCCGTACTCCCGATCCCGGGGGACGAAGCCCTGCCTGTCGAACATGGTCGTCATCATCGCAGGTTCTAGCGGCGCGGCGCGGCCGCCGCGAGCGGCAGCCGGTGCTGCTGCGCCCGGAAGTAGATCACCGCGTTCTGGGCGGCGATGGTGGCGCCGAACAGCAGCAGGATCGACGCCGTGGTCAGCGTGCCCGCCACGCCCAGCGACTGGCCGATGAAGGCGGCGCCGACACGCACGGCGATCGTGGCCAGCCACAGCACCAGCGTCAGCGCGGTGCCCTTCTGGAACAGCGCGCCGTCACGCAGGCTGAGCCGGGTGGTGGCGCCCCGGGCCAGGCCCAGGCCTACCACGATCACCGCGTCGAGCAGGAAGAACAGGATCTCGCCGGGCTGGGCGAGGCTCATCGCGGAGGCCGCCGAGCCCAGCCCGATCACGATCAGGATCGCCGGCATCAGCACGAGCGACCGTGCCGTGACCACCGACCCCACCAGCTGCTTGCCGAGGACCCGCAGCACCACCAGCGCGCCGATCAGGATGAACACCAGCGTGGACATTTCGCCCTCTCCTCGATTTCCCCGTGCCGCTCCGGCACTGGTCAAAGACTCGTCCTTCAGCGGCGCGGATTTCGTCGGTCCCGAGGTGGGAGCCGGGTTGAATGCGCTATCAACCCGTGGGTGGAGGAGTCCAGGTATCCGCGCGTGCGAGGGCCCGGCCGGCGCGCCGGCCGGGCCCTCGCACGCTCAGATGCCGACGTACTGGCTCAGCCAGGCGCGACTGGCGTCGCGGTACAGCGAGGCGTTGGCGGCGAGTGCGACCGAGTGTCCGGCGCCAGCCAACACATAGGTCGTCAGATGGGCGGCGGGGCCGAAGTACGGGGCCTCCTCGTCCTGCAGCGTCCCGGCGTAGGCGCAGTTGCGGAAAAGCCCGCAGAAGCCGGTGTCGTCGGTGCCGTCGACGAGGAACACCGGTGCGGTGATGTTCAGTGAGATCGGGCTCGCCAGCCCCACACCGACGATGTCGAGCAGGCTGCTCGCGGAGACCTGGTCCTTGGCGTACCTCTCGTCGGCAGCGACGGCGAGCGGGTCGAGATCGCCGGCGGAGTAGTACATCGTGCCGCGGCTGCCGGGCACGGTGGTCAGGTAGCCGGGATCGCCGCCGCGCGAGGCCAGTTGGGGGTCCAGCGTCACCGGGTGCAGGCCGAGGGCGACGTCGTCGATCACGACGGGGGCGTCGGGCAGGTGGGTCATCCCGGTGAGCAGCACGCCGTCGACGTCGTGGTAGCCGGCCGCCTCGATGATCGAGATGGCCGAGCCTGCGGAGTGGCCGACGAGCACGACCTTGCCGAAGGCGATGCCGCCGACGGCGCCGGCGCGGAGGTCGCCCACGACCACGTGCACGGCGGCGGCCTGCATGGCGCCGGTGATCACGGTGCTCAGTGGCCGGGTGCTCTGCCCGACGCCGATCTCGTCGACCGCGAAGGTGGCCAGTCCGTTGGCGGCCATGTCCCGCTGGTACGAGTAGACGGCGGCCTGGTAGGGCAGGTCCCAGTACATCCTGTTGTACGTGGCGCCGTGCAGCAGCAGTTGGACCGTGGGGGACGCATTGCCCGCCGGCAGGCACAACTGCCCGTGCATGGTCAGCGGCAGCAGCGGGTTGGTGGACACCGGCAGGTCGTGTTCGGAACAGCGTGCGGGGTCGGCGGATGCGGTGGGCGCGACGGCGAGCAGCGCGCAACCCGCGACGAGCGATGCCGCGAGAGCGGCCAAGGGTCTGAGTCTCATCGGGAAAGTGCCTCCTGGCGGTGGGGAAGCGCTGGCGGCCAGGGACGCTATCCCCGCTCGGACCCGATGACGCCGGTTTCACACGATCGTGTGGAACGGAGCGTGGCGGTAATCGCCCGACCAGACGATTTCCCTGCGCCGAAAGGGTATTCGGCGCTGTCGAACGGGTGGCATCGATCACCGTTAGCGTTCTCGTCCGGTACGGTCTCGCACCTCGAAGGGGTGATTTTGTGGGTGTGAGACCGTCGAGACCCGTCCCCTGGGTGGTCGACCTCAGCAGGCCGAGTCCGTCCAGGGTGTACGACTACCTCATCGGTGGCGCGTGCAACTTCGCGGTCGACCGCGAGTGGGCCGAGCGGGCCGTCGAGCAGATGCCCTGGCTGCGGGCCGCCGCGCGGTCCAACCGGGCGTTCCTGCGGCGGGCGGTGATGACCTGCGCCGAGGCCGGCGTGCGCCAGTATCTCGATCTTGGCTCGGGCATTCCGACCGGCGAGAGTGTGCACCAGATGGTCCGGCGTGTGCTGCCCGACAGCCGCGTGGTCTACGTCGACAACGAGGAAGTCGCGGTCGCGCACAGCATGCTGACCCTCGGTGGGGTGGCGGGCGTCGGCATCGTGGAGGCCGACATGCGACACGTCGAGGCCGTGCTCAGGTCTCCGGTCACCCGCCAGCTGCTGGACTTCGACGAACCGATCGGCCTGCTGATGACCGCGTCGCTGTACTACCTGTCGGATGCCGACGAGGCCGCCGCCATGGCGGCCCACTACAAGTCCCTGCTCACCCCCGGCAGCCACGTCGTGCTCTCGCACGCCACGCTCGACTGGCGCCAGCGGGACATGCTCGAACTCAGTGCGGTGCTTGAGATGACCAAGTCGCTGACCAGCTCCGCGTGCGCCCGATCCCGAGAGTGGATCGCGGCACTGCTGGATGGCCTGGATGTGCTCGACCCCGGGCTGGTCTACACGTCGTTTTGGCGACCGGAGTCCGCGCGCCCGATGGACGACACCCCGTGGCACGACTCGATGCTGGCGGCGGTGGCACGGAAACCGTGACGGGCCGGACAACCCCTGCCGACCCATCGGGCTCCTCGACAGGGCGTCGGCGGGCTTGACGCCACCGTGTCGTTCACCACCGGAGTCCCTTGTGGACGATGTTCATGAACTGGTTGACCGGTCGACTCCTTCCGGAGCACCCTCCGCCGACTACCGGTTGAATGCGATATCGACCTGTGGGCGGAGGACGGGAGGGCGGGATGGCACACGAGCGCATGAGGGTCGCCGCGTACGCGGTCTGCGTGCGGGACGGCGCGGTGCTGCTGGCCCGGTGGGTGGGGCCGGAAGGCAGGCTGTGGACGCTGCCCGGCGGCGGCATCGAGCACGGCGAGGACCCGTTCCACGCGGTGCGCCGCGAGGTCGAGGAGGAGACCGGCTACCAGGCGGAGGTGCAGAGCCTGCTCGGCGTGCACACCATGCGCCGCCGGTACGCCCGGCGGTTCGGCGGCGAGACGGATTTCCACGCGCTGCGCATCGTCTACGAGGCCCGGATCGTCGGCGGCGAACTCCGTGACGAGATCGACGGCTCGACCGACAAGGCGGCCTGGATCCCGCTGGCGGAGGTGGCCGCGCTGGCCCGGGTCGACCTCGTCGACACCGGACTTGAGCTGCACAGGTCCCGCCCGTCCACCGGCCACCTCGGCCGGTAGCACACACCTTGGCCCATCCGCCCGAAAACGCCCGAGTTATCCACAGGGCCCGACTTGTCCACATCTCGATCTTCGCCGCCCCGGCCGCGTCCCCGCGAGCGAGCAAGGTGGTCCCATGGACACCGCCGCACGCCCCAACCCGGACCGGATCGTCAAGCTCGCCGACGCCGGCGCGCTGATCGCCGCGATCCCGTCGCTGATGGGATTCCACCCCGCCAACTCGTTCCTCGTCGTGACGCTGAAGGACGCCATCATCGGCCTCACCGTGCGCGTGGACCTACCGCCGCCCGAACTGCACGCCGCGGTCGTCGGGCGTGTCATGAGACCCGTACGGCAGGCCCGCGCCGAGCACGCCGTGGTCATGGTGGTGTGCGCCGATCGCGATCCGGCGCACCTGGATCTCATGCGCCGGACGGTCGCCGCGATCACCGCCGCCGGCATGCCCGTGCTGCACGCCCTGTGGACCCCTGCCGCCGTGGGCGGCGCGCCCTGGCGTTGCTACCTGCATGATGACTGTCAGGGCGAGGTGCCGGATCCGGTCGGCAGCGAATGCGCCGCCGCGATGACCCTCGCCGGTCTCGTCACGTTCGAGAGCCGCGACGAACTCGTCCGGCTCCTCGAACCGCCCGAGGCAGACCGCATGATCCGGCTCAGCGGCCTGCTCGACGTCACCAGCAGGTCCGACCGCACCCCCGGCGCCGAACACCTCTCCGTGCTCCGCGCCGCCGTCGAGTCCGGCGCCCTGCCGTCCACCGACGAGGAGTTCGTCCGGCTCGCCCTGGCCCTGTCCGACCACCGGGTCCGCGACGCGTGCCTCGGCTTCATCCTCGACCCCGCCGTCATGCCCGCCGCCGAGAAACTCTGGCTCGAGCTCGCCCGCTGCCTTCCGCCCCCCGAGCGTGCCGAGGCCGCCTCCCTGCTCGCCGCCTCCGCCTACCTACGGGGCGACGGCGCCCTGGCCAACGTCGCCCTCGAACAGGCCCGCACCTCGCAGCCCGATCACAACCTCACCGGCCTGATCCAGGGCGCCATCGACTACGGCATGCCCCTCGCCCAGATCCACCGGTCCTTCGCCGACGCCGCCGCCGACGCGCACATCGACCTCACCGCCGAGCCCGCCGACACAGCGGACGAACCCGCCGACCCCGCAGGACCTGCGTACCCGTCGGACGGACCCGGACCCGCCTCCGGCGGATCCGCTGGCACGGACTGAGCGGTCCCCCTCGGGCGGACTCGCTGACGCTCGGCGACGTCGCGGCGAATCCGCCGGCCCAGCTGGGGAATGAGACCACTTCGGCAAGGAGCCCGACATGTCCACCTGAGTCCCCGTGAACCTCCTGCCGGCCGTGCCCCGGCAGGTGCCGCCCCGAGCCGCGTCCGCTGCGACACCGCGTCCGGTCGCGCGAACGGCACGGGGCCGGCCGGGACCCGCCCCCGCCAGTCGGGTCCCGGCCCCCAAACCCTGGTGGCTGGACGAGCTTTCCTCGCATCACCCTCGTCGTCCGGCCGCAATGCCTTCTGCCGATCGTCCACGGCAGAAGTGGTCCGCCCCTCGCGTCGGCACCCCCTGGCCGGCACGTCGGGGCCGGACCAGCTGGGACCCGCCCCGGTCAGGCGGGTCCCAAGCCCGCCACTCCCGTCCACAACACGATCCACACCAAGGTGATCGACCCTCGGATCGCCTGACACCCGTCCTCGGGACGACCGTTGCTGATGAGAAAGGTGGTGGTGGATCAGGAGAACAGTTCGGCGACCTTGCGCACGGCGTTCACGTCGCCCTGCACCAGCAGGGTGGTGATCACGGTCTCCTCCCAGGCCGGCAGCTCGTCGCGGATCTTGGCGGCGGGGCCGATCAGCGCCAGGTCCTCGACCATCCTGGTGGGCACGGCGGCGATCGCCGCCTTCTTGTCGCCGGCCAGGTACAGGTCCTGGATCTGGTCGCACTCGGCCTCGTAGCCCAGGCGGGCGATGGCGTCGCGGTGGAAGTTGGCGCCCTTCGCGCCCATGCCGCCGATGTAGAGGGCGAGCATGGGACGGATGAAGTCCGCGGCCTGCTCCACGTCGTCGTGCACCAGCACCGGCACGCTCGCGGCGACCTCGAAGTCGTCGAGGGTGTGCCGGGCGCCGGGACGGGCGAAGCCCTCGGCCAGGGCGGCCCGGAAGAAGCCGTCGACCTTGGGCGAGTAGAACAGCGGCAGCCAGCCGTCGGCGATCTCGGCGGCCAGCGCCACGTTCTTCGGGCCCTCGGCGGCGAGGAAGATCGGGATCTCGGCGCGCAGCGGGTGCACGGTGGACTTGAGCGGCTTGCCCAGGCCGGCGCCGCCCGGGTAGGGCAGCTGGAAGAACTCGCCCTGGTAGTCGACGATCTCGCGGGCCACGACCTTGCGCACGATGTCGATGTACTCGCGGGTGCGGGCCAGCGGCCGCGGGTAGGGCTGGCCGTACCAGCCCTCGACGACCTGCGGGCCGGACGCGCCGAGGCCGAGCACGAAGCGGCCGCCGGACAGGTGGTCCAGGGTGATCGCGGCCATGCCGGCGGCGGCCGGGGTGCGGGCCGACATCTGCATGATGTTGGTGGCCAGCTTGATGTTCTTGGTCGCCGCGCCCCACCAGGCCAGCGGGGTGAGCGCGTCGGAGCCGTACGCCTCCGCGGTCCACACCGAGTCGAAACCGAGGCGGTCGGCCTCGATCACGGCCTCGGCGACGCCGGCCGGCGGCCCGGACGACCAGTACCCGGTGTGGTAGCCGAGCTTCACTGCTGACCTCCTTGTGGGGCGGGCACGACGCCGTCCGCGACCAGGCCGGCGAACACTGCCTCGCTGAGTGCCATGGCCGCCGACTGGGGTCGCACCATCACCGTGAACGTGGCGATCCGGCCCTCGTCGTCGAACTGGATCATGTCGATGCCGTGGATCTGCTTGTCGCCGACCCTCGCACGGAACACCAGCACCCGCGACTCCGCGTCGCCCTCCACATCGCCGGACAGCTCGCCGACGTAGCGGAAGTCCTCGAACGTGCGCAGCAGCACCGCGAACAGCGCGCCCACGGTGGGCCGGCCCTCGAACGGCCGGAACTTCACCGGGCTGTGGAACACGATGTCCTCGCGGAACAGACCCACGATCGCATCGTGGTCGCCCTGCTCGACCGCGGCGCGCAGCCGGGCGACCGTCCTGGCCGCCGGCGTGTCCGCGCTGGTGGAATCCGCGGCCCGGGTCTCGGCCGCTGGGGTGGTGGACACGGTTGGCCTCCCTAGTCATAAAATTGACTAGTCGCAGTCTTGCCTAGGGTGCCCGTGCCGGTCAAGGATTGAGACAGCCACGGACGGCGCGGGCGGTGTGGTCGGGAGACGGGAGGGCGGCCGATGGCGTTGCGGCACGCGGTGCTTGCCGTGCTGCTTGGCGGCGAGTTCAGCGGCTACCAGCTGGCCAAGGTGTTCGACACCGGCGTGGCCAACTTCTGGTACGCCGCGCCGCAGCAGCTGTACACCGAGCTGAGCAAGCTGGAGCGGGCCGGTCTGGTCGACGGTCGGCTGG
>Ga0307511_10000354_pt1 | contig 48673 bp, 57 predicted proteins | sample 13_EM_MG_FD_200266 | JGI IMG/M metagenome (GOLD analysis project Ga0307511, IMG submission 200266) | Populus trichocarpa ectomycorrhiza microbial communities from riparian zone in the Pacific Northwest, United States - 13_EM | ecosystem: Host-associated > Plants > Roots > Unclassified | place... | reverse complement strand
TTATCTTAATTTACCACCCCCCCCCCCCCCCCCCCCTATTTTTTTCTCAGTTCTCGTGCTGGCGACTGGATCCAAATGGGCAGGTCCTATCGACTTCCCAGAGAACGACGCCGACATTCGGCAATTTGTGTCACAATGGCAACAGCGCTTTAAGTCCGCAGAGGACGTCCTCATTGTCGGAGGTGGTGCTGTTGGCATTGGTACGTGGGGCGTTCCCTTATCGCATTCCCCTTCGGACTGACAGCGAGCCCTGTTCCGTAGAACTTGCTGGAGAGCTTCGTGACGAGTACCCCGTAAGTGTAGATCCATGTACGCTCGTGATGGGAGACTCGATGCTGACTTGCTGTTACAGGACAAGAAAATCACTATAGTCCATGGCGGCGATAAGCTCCTCAACGACACCTATTCGGACAGGTTCCGTAGGACCATGGAGTCCAAGTTACGTGCACGCAAGATCGACATCATCTTGGGCGAACACGCCGACCAGTTCCCACCCTCTGGGTCTGGAGAGGTGGTCTTCAGGTCTGGGGAGAAGTTCAACGCTGGCCTCGTCGTGAGTAACTCTTTTTGCATGTCGCCGAGGTAGGCGGTCATTATAACCGATGTTTCATCCAGGCCATGACTTCTGGTCCAATCCCGAATACCGGTATGATCGCTGAGTCTCTCGGCCAAGACGCGGTGACCACGCGCAAATACGTCAAAGTCCTTCCTACACTACAACTCAAGTCCCACCCGGCGATCTTCGCCCTTGGCGATATCCTCGATTGGGATGAGCAGAAACAGCTTTTCAAGACATCTGGTCAAGCATCGGTCATCGCGGCCAACATCTTGAGCGTCCTTGGCGGTTCGGAGCCTCGGAAAAATTATAAGTCGGGTCCAGAGATGATCCTGGTAACCAATGGCAAGGTGGGTTGTGATGGTATTTCATTTTTGGGGGTCCATGATTGACCCTTTGTACAGAACGGTGGGGCCATGTACATGGGCTTCCTGTGGGGACTGGTATTTGGTGATTGGGCTGCCAGGATGCTCAAGGCGAAGGACGTGGGCCTGAGCATGATTCGTCCAAGGATGAATGGCGCATGATTGTTTTTCCCTTTCGATACATCCCTGCTTCCTTCTCCCCCTTTTCCTCCTCCTCTTCCTCTTCTTCGTTAACTTTTACTTGATGGCCGCTCGCGAACTTCCGGACAATGTGAATTATAATCTGCGATTGCTGAACGATGCTTATTGACATTGTTATAATCCGAGCTTACCGGGCGATGCTCATCTGCATTGTATCCGGGCTGCACACGCAACGTGCAAGACTGCCCGTGAGTGACCTGGGTCCCATCGACATCCTCCGACTCTTCTCTCTTTTCTTTGTATTACGCTCCCAGAACACCGGTCAGGGGAGTTCCCGCTTTCGGCTTCACCCCCCAATCACGAGTACTTACGATCAGTGGCAGGACCATCCGTCCGTTTCCCAGTCAAAGTGCCCCACACCAGGGTGGTGCCGGGCCCGGGCCCTGGTTCGACCAGCAAGCTCCAAAAAATTACGGAGGGCGACCGAGGCCAGTCCAGCCTCTCGTTCAGTACCAGAACGCCTGCCTCGTCATTCACCATGAGACGGCTCATCCGCGCCGGGTGGCACTGTGGGAACATTGATATCTCTGGCGGATTAAACTCACGTCTTCTCGTGAGCTGCGTACGTTTACGTTCCCCTGGCGCTGGGGTTCGTGTGCGTACTTTTTCGTCGATGGACAAAGAAATCGTCGTAGTTTGTGAGGGTGCTCGTTGACAAAGTCATTGTGGCGGGTGAGAGTGATCGAGGTACGGAAGGAAAAGATGGCTACGTTTACAACACGTCATCACCAAACCTATATCTCTACGCTCCACTTGGGGCTCTTCCGCGCCGGGACTGAAGGCAACGCGTAGCAGAGGCTGGAGGTCGTCACGGCGCATCACGTTAACCCACAACCAACTAAGAGAGACTGCGGGCTCCGGTTCCTTTTGGTTTCCAACCTCCATGTCGTTCCTACTGCGGAGTCTCCTCCATGTCCTCCATTTCTTCTATCACATTTTCGCGCTCGTAGCGTCGAGGAAATCGCGACCGCAGCCACATGAACTCTCATATCCGAGGAAACAAATCCCTCATCACCTTGCCTTGTTGCTTGTCGCTGACGGCGATGAGTCCGCATCCGGAGACGCGGTTTTGGAGTGTTTTCTTGAGAGCATACAGCGGACTGTCGGATGGTGTCAGACGGTCGGGATTGGGAAGCTTACCGTCTATGATCGTAACGGTACTGCAATCAGCATCCGCCCTCCCTTGCACGTGTAACCAATCACTTCACAGGTCTCCTTTCCGCGAATATCGACCAAGTGTCTCAACGTCTATCCGTCCCCACCCAACGTTGTTCAGAGGATGAAAACTCGGAAATCGAATATCCTTTAACCCCGCCACCCTCGGACGTGTGTGATTCACGGCCGCTGTCGCCGGTCAACCTCCGATCGCTGAACCTCGATGTCACCGTCCTTGAGGTCCACACCACAACACCGGTCGAGGAAGGGGACATAGGGGGGCTTAAACAACGACGTGAGCGCGCGCCAGGCATGATCATACTGATGTTATTTAACCTTGTACCAGGCAAAACCCGGCCGAAGTCTGAAAAACTCCACACAGATGAAATCACGATCCGTGTGATCTCTCGGTCATCTGGAAAACCAGCTGTTGCCCACACGGCGCATATCATGGCCAACGAGCCCAAGTGGAAACAGCAACGAATTGGCATCCAGGATTTGAATGCGATCTTCGAAGGTATGTCTTGAGTTGACCTCCTATGTGGGTCCACTTAGCCCTTTCAGGTGACCGTGGATTCCCCTCGCCGGACTTTATGATCATACATGATATCTTCCCGTCCTTACGCCGACGAAAACAACCGCTCGAGCTGCATGGATTCCCTCCTTGGCAGATAACCCTTACAGAATTCCAGTGCGTTTCCTTTGATTCCCGGCTGCAATGTTCTAACACGACCCTGTGCAGTGATTGTAGCGAGTACTCTCCTATTTCTTTACCCTGGGCGAGTGCATCTTCACACGACCCCGAACCATTGAGTGAGGTCGGCTTTCGCCGCAGCCTCGACGAGTTCGCAGGGGCGCAGATGAGGTTCGGCAAATAGATACACTGCCCCCATCCGCCGTACTTATATTTCTTGTTCGGACTTCCCTCCCGCATTTCCACCGCTTAAATTGTCAACCTTACTGTAGACCATGTGGACACTCATTCGCCGTCATAATACTCACCCGTACTCCCGCTGCGGACCGACCCTCTCGCTCTTCGTGATGGGCGCGGCACATTGTCACCGGTGTGGTCGGTGGTGATGCTCCCAGTGACTCAATGAACACCGCCTGAATTGAGTGTCGGCTCCAGTTGAACCTGCGATCAGTTCGCGAACGTTCCACTGCCCTCGGGCAATTTTGAGGCGGTGCACTGTCCTAGGGTTTATAACGCTCAGGTTTCCAGCTTCATTCTCCCAGCTCGAACAAAACCTCCCCACCACACTTCGTACTGTCATGTTCGGAGGCTCCGGCCCGGACACAAACCCCCCGATCTACCATCGGTCACCGGCAACGGGCGCTGGTCCGAAGGCACCGACTCGCAATCGTAATGCCAAAACACCAGCGAGAAAACTGTCCTCGGTAGTGGTGAGTCTGAATGTCGTCATTTTGGGTATGAACAGAGGTGCTGACGCCGTCGTCTCTAGCCGGAAGCCGTTGGTACCGCACTTCCAACGACGAACGACATCCGCCTGCATGGCCCTGTGGCCATCGAAGGGATTGAGTCCCCACGGGTTCCGATTCCCCAATGGGTACCGGGCCTGCCAACACACCCCAACCTGACCGATCTACTGAGAGAGAGCGGTTTCGCGCCGTGTCATCCGACACGGCACGAATCATCCTCTCGACCAGTGGTGACGCTGACGGACGATACCCTCTCTAAAATTTCCATAAACATTTCACGATACTCACCGTGTGTAAATTGTAGTAGTGCATGAACATATATACCCTGTATACTCTCCCCGATGTCTGATGTCTTCGAGATGCCACTACGCCTGAGCCTGTCGATCGCCGGCGGCTGACCCACGTGTCTTGCCGCAAGTCGATCCAATTCTTCTCATCTATCCCTCACCCACAATACCTCTCCCCACTCCAAACCCTCTCAGCTTATATGCATCCCTCGTTCTCTAGATAATCTTCGTCCACCGGTGATCCGTAGCCTCTCGATCGCGGTAGTCCAAAGGGTCGTCATGGGCGTTCAAGACATCGTGCAACTCTATGAAGGCAAGGCCTCAGGATCGGACCCCAAAGGCAGCTTATCGCGGCGGAACAAGTACAAACCGCGAAAATCCGATGCAGAAATTATACCTTCCGGTGCTAGGTCCGAGGATTCGTATGAAGAGACAGTCGTCCAGGAACCGGTGCTAGAACCCCCAGAGCCCGCGCAAAGTGCCATACCCCATCGGCCTGCTCGGTTCGTTAGGCATCCGTTCTTTCAACCCCACTACCAGAGGGTTAGGACGCCAGATATACCGTTACGAGCTTTGTCAAAGTCACCGGAGAGGCTGAGAGAGGGCCTACCGAACTCTCGTACTCCAACCCCCAAACCAGCGGAGAGGGCACGGGCAGTCGCTCAACAGGACGAGACCGAGCGGCTTAACTCCGGTTATTCGGATATCTCGACTTTCAAACCAGATGATAGCGCCAAGGGATTGGTCAAGCGGTCCATTGATTCACTCGCGGTCAGTGTTACAGCGGTTAGTTCGGTGGGCGACGACAGTACCACACTTGCTGGATCGTATTCAGCCCGCCCGCCGAAAACTCCGAAGGATTCTTCGGCCGCCGTACATCGCCCCGTCCCCGCGCCTACTCTTTTCGGCCGCGATACCTCTCCTTTATACCTCCCCGAGCTTGACAAGTATCTCTCCTCGTTGCCGGCACCGGAGTTTACGAAGTGGAAGGGAAAGGGGAAGGAAAAGGATGTTCCGATGTTCCCGCCGATGGGGCAGCTGGCCGCCTCAAAGCGCACGATAGACGACTTGGAACACAACTCGACGGTCACCCCAGCGTGGCGGGATAGGAATTTCTGGTTTTCCTTGGCCAATGATACGGTCATTGGAGTTGTGGTACGACTACTCGCTCGCGCGTTCCCGGAACACACCTGAATGATTATGTGTAGGGCTCGAGTGCCCTCGCTCCCTTCTATAGTGTGCAGGGGTTGATCGACACGATTCAAATATTCGCGTTGTTGCTGAGCACGATAGGTTCGTCCATACAACGTAACACGTAGTGTTGCTGGTAACCATTTCCTCTACAGTGCCGGCCAAAGGTCAGGATGTCCAAAATTCGTGGCGACAAGTCCTTCTTGGAACGATGTGAGTGTTGTAGAACCCAGAAATTCTCTCGCTCACCGTGGATTTAGACCCAATATTCTCGCCCTCAATTTCGCAAAGACCGCGATGGGCGCATTGGTTTATTTGCTTGTGTTGATGTTTATTACCCTGGCCCTGCTTTTCTACATGCTCTACGTCACCAAGGAAGCAAGCCGCCTCCAAATACAAGAGGGGTTCCAACCGCCCACCGTTCCCGGCGGTCTAGGGATTATGATTGTGACATTCATACTGATGGTTTTGTACCTGCCCCTCAGTACGATGGCCCTCCATGTGGTTATATGGTCTGAGGACCTTTGGGTGATGCCAAATCCATATATCAACGCCACCTCCCTCCCCCCAGTTCTCGGCCCTTTAGGGCCACCAGAGCAATACAGAGATCCCCTCGACTTTTGTTGGACGACTACGATGAAACGGAACGAGATCAACTTTGCTCCCGCGGTGGTACTCTGTGGCCTAATCGTTATCATCACGGTAAGATCTACATCTCGTGGTTCTCCAGGATGTTTCACTTACGCTTCGTAGTTCACCGTCTACTTCCCTATTCATCTTACGAAGGTCATCCGCTTCGCTGTCCCAAAAGTCGACAAGTACACGGAAATCGGTAAGCTGCGAAGTAAGAGCGAGCTGAATCGAGAGTACCTGCGAACATTGGAACGAGATAGGAATCCTTTCGCGTTTCTCTATGGAAGTAGGTCTCCGTTGATCCATGATCCGTGGGTTGTTAACGCAGGCCCTTGTTAGGCTTTCGTCGAGGATGGAGCGGATATTCGTTGGTGTCCATCTCGGCGAAACTCACGACCCTTCTCCTGACGGCACTCATCGACCCCGACACATGCTTGTTCCGGTCCGTGAACCGCAAGAGGATTCTGGTTGCTCGCCAAATCATCCTTACGATCGCCATGGGATTCTTCTTTGTACTCCAATGTGTCACTGGCCCGTTCTCGAATCCGGTTAATAATGCGAGCGAGTGGACGTCCAGACTGAACTTTGTGTTGACATCGGTGGTGTCTCTGGGAACCGTGCTCGATGTACCTGGGAAGGAGGTATTGGATGGTGTCGTACTTTATTTGCAAGCACTGTCCTTGTTCCTTCTCCTTACGTGGGAGACTGACCCGCCCCCTTTCCTCCAGGGTGTATATTTCGACCTATGGACTTGGAATTTGTGCGTTTCGTACCCTCCCCCAACTACTTTCCGTCTTACAGTTTCTCAGATTTTACGATAATCAACTTCAGTTTTATGCACCACTGGGTCAAGCGTGAGCTCATTCAATCAGATTGCTCGTCTTGCGACTAACCGAGACCATTTAGGTCTTACCGGGCGAGTGGACTTCAGTAAGTTCAGTTGTCATGATCTATATCTCCTCGCACTGACCCTAGGCCCCGCACAGGCATTGATATATTTTCCCCAAGGTCTGGTGACCAAATTGGATTAACGATGCCGTCCTGACCCACCAGAAACTCAGACTCGATATCTCGCCTTCATCCCCTCACGCGAAGCGGAGGATTTGGCAGGAAGCGATATCAACGATTTTCCTTACCACACCTTCGTGCAAAATACCCAAAGAACAACGAATGAACTACGCGGAATCCACCCGGAATGAGTACGCACCATATCTTCTTAATTTCCTCGGGAGTCCGGGGGAGAGGCACGCCGAAAATGTTAAGGTGAGGGTAACCCACGGATAGACTGTACATGGAGTCTGAACCTCTGTTTAGATCTTTCGCGAGGTTGGCCCCCTGGTGTTTGGCCGAGCTGTTAGCCTGGTTTACGGCCCGGATTATTCTTGGTTCCGTAGCTTGGAGGAGACGATTCAAAAGGAGCTCATCGGACCGGATTGCTATTGGAAAGACCCCTCCAAGTCGAATATCCCGGGATGTAGTAGGTTTTTTGGGAATGCTTGGTGGATCCCGTTCCCTCCCAGCCTGGTTTGTGTAGCTCATTTTTTATCTCGGAAATAAGCTCATTTGTCTCAGGTTATTCGGTATGATGACGGTAGTGTCGCCACGCTTCGAGAGATTGTCCAGATGGAGGAGTACGTGAGGCAAAACACTAGCCCCGACGTGTTCAGGAGGCGTGAGATTCGGTTGACCTTAAGGGCGTTGGATGGGAAGATCGTCACTTGGCCTTACGAGCATATCACAGTAAGTAATCCCTTGCGCCAGGTTAGAGTTTCTCACGTTTGTGCAGGAAGCTGGGTCACGATCGTCGTGGGGCTGGGGAAGCCGGGGATACAAAGCAACCTCTTCCATTGGCTTCGAGAAGTGCGTGCTGCGGGTGATACCTCGCGGCCACCTCGTCTGGGAGGGACTCCAACTCGGCAGCGGCTTCGACGTACGACTCATATACTCCAAAGACGTCGAGACCGGTGGTGACGTGATCGGACTGAACGACGACTTGGACCTCACCGTTCCTCTGGCGAGGTTTTTGAGGATGAATCAGCGGTTGATCCCAAAACGCTTGTCGCATATCGAAGGAATCATCCAGAGCTATCGGAAGCACTATTTGGAGGAGGCCCGAGCCAAGTCGGATGTGTTGACGTATCGGTTCTTTACCAACGTCTATGATATGCCTCGGGATCCGACTCGCTTGGCGGAGAGTTCGATCACTCACGAGAAGGATATCAGAGTTCGACAGTTGATGTTGGGATGTGAGAAGATCTTGCAGACGACATACGATAGATTGTCGGCTGTGACGACGACCGAGGCTGCGACGTGGTGGTACATCTTTTGGGTTAGTGCAATGGCGTAGAGATTGTATACTCAAGCTGACGATCGCTCGAACTCAGGATGACTTTTGGAGGAGGAACCACGAAACGATCAAGGCTCTCCAGACCTACGCAACGGATTTCAACCCTCATTACCCTACTTCGATTGCTTACAGACCTTTACCGCGGCCCGTGTTGGAACAGTTCCTGACCCAAAGGGGATTGTTCAAGATTAGGCCGGGTCGGACGACGATATTTTATCATGGGTTCCTCAATATGATCTACGTCAGGTTGAATGATATTGTTTTCCACGGAACACCTGAGGTAAACCTCTTCACTTGAATTCTCTACGCCATTGTTCACAGACATCCACCCATCCGTGCAGGCGATCTTGATTCACCTGGGAGAAGGCCAATCCGAATGGGATATGGATGATTTGGATCTCCAAACGCTCGGACAGCCGTCTACGATTGGCACCGGGGGTGGAACGGATCACGATGACACGGATATTCGAGCTAGGCCCACCTTCCGCTGGGAAGGATTGATGACCTCCCCGGTTCGCGAATGCATTAGGGGAAGCCGATGGTTCATCGGGAAGGTCGGTGTTTGGTTTGGGCTAACACCGCTTTGGAGACCTTCGTTCACGGTTACCGGTTTTTCGTTGGATGTAAAACTTGACGATGAGGGGAGGTATGTGCCGATTGGAGAGGAGGGTAGGAGGGGACGAGCGGTGATTTCTTCGGAGTGATCTTTTGGACCGATTTATTCTCTATTTAATCTTGACGCACCCAGGACACTTTGTAGGTATACCTATCTGATGACACTCACGAGTAATGATTAATGATTACGCATACATCCAGTTTACCTTTACCCCTGAACAAATTATCCTGCCCGCCAAGCCCAAGTGATCGATCGTCACAGTGTGACCGTCTTCCGTTCCTTCTCCCATCTCCGATCCGCTACGAAACTTTTGTCGCCGGACATATGCCTCGACGACCCCGTCCCGCTCCACGAGAAAAACCTAGCAAAGGGAAATTTGCGACTAATGTGGCTTCGAGTTCCAGGGTTAAGTTACCTCTTCCGAAGGCTACGTCTGAGCGGAAGTTGAAAGCCCTGGACCCTGAACCTGAATCGGATGGAGAGGACGAAGAATCAACCTCAGATTCAGACGAGGAGGACAGCGAGGAGAGTGATTCCGATGACGGTTCGTTAGGAGGAGACTCTGATGAAGATGAGGAGGAGTCTGATGTGGATGTGGACGCACCGAGAGTTTCTCAGTGGGTCGACGACGAGGATCTGGAGGAGGTGGAAGTTCCTCCTGGCGGTGCTTTACACGGGAAAGCGGAGGATATTGTACGTGTTGAGCTCGTGTCTTTAAAGTCAGGATGATTTATCATACACTTCGTTCTCCATAGGAAGCGGTGCAAGATGGTGAGGCAGTTGACAATGCTTGTGGAGGAGCATCCCTTATCGCAACCTACTACAGATTTGGCTTCACTACCGCTTGGTGCTCTGCGGTGTGCACAACGTGCTCTAGCTAGGGATCAAGCTGAGTAAAATCCGAGCGACTCTGAAGAGGACGAAAGTTCGGGGTCAGGATCTGAACCAGAGGAAGTTACGGCAAAGGGCAAGGAAAGTAAACCTAATGCACATAAACCGGAGTGGAGCAATAAGCCCAGGACCGATATCGCGAAACGGGAGAATAAGAACGCGTAAGTTTGTTGGTTGGGATTTTTTTACTTTCGGTCCTGACGCTTCCCCCCCCAGTCCTATGGTAGTGACTTCGAAGAAACCAGTGACCCGACGCCGACAGTTCGTCGAGGTCCCAAAGATGGTTTGTCTGCTGGGTTTGGCCTTGAAGGTCGCGCTCACGTTGGGCTTAGGAAGTGCGAGATCCACGGTTCCTACCATTCACAGGGAAACTTCAGCCACAGCTGTATCGACAATCGTATGGCTTCCTCGCGGACATGCACGAAACGGAACTTTCGACATTAAAGGAGAACCTCAAACGAGCGAAGAAGATGTTGGCGTCCTCTCCTCGCGATCAACGGGAGGAACGAGAATATGAAGTCGCGAAGTTGGAACAGGCTGTCAAGCGGGCAGAAAGCAATGTCAACAAAGATAAGAGGGAACAGATTGAACAAGATGCTCTTCAAAGGGCGAAACAAGACGAGAAGGAGAAGCGGAAGGCGGGCAAGGGTGCCTGGCACATGAAAGACAGTGAGATTGAATCTCCCCCTCGACACCCTCACGGATGCTAATAATGGACGATAGCCGAGAGGCGGCAATTACTGGTTAAGGCCAGATATGATGCACTGGCTGCCAAAGGAGGGAAGCGAGCGGTGCGAAAGGCGATTGAGAAGAAGCAGAAAAAGATTGGGCAGAAGGAAAAGAAAAGCCGACCGTTTGATTCGAAACATCCACCCTCCAGAAAGCGGTCATTTGAGGGGACGAGGGAAGGAGGTGGGAGACGGAAGCGAATTCGGACTCAGTAGTGCAGCGGTAGCGGCTGTCACAGTGAGGTTGTCGAGTGCCAAGGAACGGCGCTGGTTTGCAAATTTACAGAGTTCTTTCTATGACCACCACCGATCCCCTCCGCCGACGTTCATACAACTCGCTCGTCGTAATTCTCCAATGGCCTCTGCGGAGTTCCAGCAACCAGAACCATTCCCATTGCCCGACATCGCTGCCATTCTTCCCATAGACCCAGAAGTTTGCGTGGAAGAAGCCGATGATGACATCTACAGAGGCCTCCCGGAAGACCAGCCCCCACCTGCTGCGATCACAATTCCACCCCCTCCACCCCGCCCAGAATCCTCGGCGTCAGGCAGCTCATCGTCCTCATCATCAGGGTATTCCGTTTCTGGCAGGCTTGGCGCGCTAGCGGCCGTCGTCGAACATGCGATCACCCGTTGGGCGGGACGCAATTCCTCCTCTTCCTCTCTCACCACATCCACTTCATCGTCCTCGTCCGCCGCCCTGTCCGTCCAGACAAAATCTATGAGGAAAAGAAGACGGCGACACAGCGCGGATCACAATGCACGCTCTGAACGAGACATCCTTGCGAGGATAAGGGCAAGGCAGGAGACCAGGCGGATTCCTCGAGGTTTTTCCCTTTACGTTCCACCGCAACTGCGAACATCCCGCCCAAGCACACCGGCGTCCGATCCCGTACTCCACTATGACGAACAAGGCGCTTTGAGAACACACTTGCTCCCTGCAGTCTTGAGCCGTGTCCAACATGCACTCCGCTTGTCCGAGAAACTGCGTCAGCCTGGGCGGGTCGTTCAGGATCCCAACAGGACTCCCACCATCCAAGTAGTAATGGACGACGAGTCCCCCTCGCCGCCGACAACCCAGAGCCGCGATCGTAGGAGGGGTAAACGGCGAGACTCAAACAGAGCGCCCCGGGAGCATGTCCCTAGGCCCATTCCGGAGGTAGCGGTTGGTTCTGAGAAGGGATCATGGCCATCATGGTGGCTTGACGTCTCGAGCCCAACATATGCAGATATGAGGGCACTTGGCAAGGTACCGTTTTGTATCCCGTGTTACAATTACCCCGCACCAACATAAACTTTTAGTTGCTTCACCTCCATCCGTTGACCCTGGAAGATATTTTGCATCAGGATCCGCGTGAGAAAATGGTACGTACCCTACAGAGTTTGGTCAGTCCTCGTTTGTTGAATACACTTCCAGGAACTGTTCCCGAAACTCGGATACTACTTCATCGTATTCAAGGCCATCGAAAGCGAACGAACTCGAGATCGGCTGGATCGACTCGCTCGTCGGAGTGTCGACTCTCCCCCGACTACGAACGTCGGTGTAATAGCAGAAGACCTAATTTACCTCGTGGTGCTACGCGATGGGAGAGGTATATGTACAGTATGTTTTCGCCCCCCAAGTACTGTTCCACAATCTCACGGACGTCATTCAGTTCCACTTTACAGATATCTCAGGTCCGCATTACGTTTCCTAGTCGGGCGATCTCGTGTTTGACCACGCACATAGAACACCTAGACCGAGTAAGGGAGAAGGTCCTCTTTCTTGACGAGAACATAAACGTATCTTCCGGTAAGGATCTCTTCGCCACGCTTGTTTGGTGAGTCTAACGTACTACATCCAGATTGGATAGCTCATGGCATCCTTGACTCGGTTGTCGACTCCTTCTTTCCTTTCGTGGCTCAGATCGACAAGGAAGTCGCTCAGGTAGACAAGTTCTTATACTCCAACCCTGACGATTCAGAGGGTGTCACGAAAGCGGGCCCTGCCAAGCCTAAACCCTCGAGTGACTCGACTCTGGATGCTGTCGATGAAAAGAACAAGGACGACGACGCCTCGACAAGTGCTTGCGATGAGAAGCCCCCTTTGTCTCCCGTGAAGCCCCAGCAACATGTCAAGACTACAATGTTCCGGGTCTCCCCATTGCCAATCTCCTTGTACTTCCGGCGGGCCAGGAGATTCATAAAGTCTAGGCTTTTCAAAACTTCGACGGGAACCGGCGTCGGAGAACCGTGGATGCCGCAACAAGTCAATCCAGCCACCCGCACAGTGTATAGGATGGCGAAAATCAGAAAACTCGTGACATCTCTCACCAGGTTGCTTTCGACCAAGGCCGATCTCATCCGACAGATTCGGAAGAGACTCGTTACTAGAGGAGAATGGTCCTTGGACAGTGATCCGGAGTTATACATCCATTTGGGGGACATCTTGGGTCTGTCACCCTCATACGTGAATAAACCTCACTCTGAATGTGGGCACCCTAGATCATATCTTGTCTCTGCAACAGGGTCTCGCTCACTACGAACGAATGTTGGCCCAGTCACACCCAGTATACCAAACTCAACTACATATTCGGGCCGTCAAGACCAAAGGAAGTAGCGACAGTGCCATCATCGTCTTAACGGTCGTCAGTATTGGGGTCCTCAGCGTACAGACTTTGATTGGTGGGTATGAACCGAATGCAGAACGTTCCCGCGGCTGACGCAATTCCTATGTCCTCCAGGCATGTTCTCCATGAACTGCAAAGTTCCGTCGAATGGCAAGTTACCAGAAGATCCGCTCTACCTCTTTGGGACGATCGTTGCATCGGCATTTGTCTTGATCTGCGTCTATTCCCTGTTCGTTAGGCGGTTGTGGAGGAACGCAAAGAAACGTCCCCAGAAGCTGTAGGCTCCCGGTGGCGTTTCCTAGACGAATGTGGAAGCCGTTGTGGCACTCTTCGGCTTGGTGACCTTTTTTTGGGAGCCCACACATCCCGGCACAGAAAAGCCCTCACTCAACCGTAGTTTGCCCCCCAGCCCCATCGGGTGGAGGCAGCGAAGACACCACCAGCTCAATACAACCCGGCGCCGACAACTGGAATCTATCAATCCCTAGGACAAGCTTACCGACGTACTTTGGGACTTTCCCCCACACTCGCGCCTGCCCTACTATCGAAAACGGCAAGACCCCCATGATCCGATAAACCGCCCGTTTTTGGCTTTCACTCGTAGAGCGACGAACATTCTTTATTCCTTTGACTCTGCCGGCGAGCGCACCTCACCCCGGACCCGTGGCTTGGAGCACGAGTGCTGGTCCTTCCCGTCAGCAACCCTCCATCTCTTCCACCGAGTCGCTTTTCAATTTCCGTACCCCCCAACGAACCGCATACCCCCGCCTTCTCGTGTAAATCACACCGTTCCGGTCTTTACAACATGTTATCCTCCTCGCTGTCGCCCTTGCTACTTTTGTTGTTGCTCTCCCAATTCGAATATGTGTGGTTCGTCGCCGGTCTATTGGGGAGGACGCCCTGACCAGTGACTCAACGCGAGTTTAGTATAAGGGCGACTCCCGCGCGTTTGATCTTTGTTGAGGGAGAGGCTCCCAGCAGTACCGAACCCCGAACACCAGTTGCATCCCTTCCTCAACATGACGTCCCAATAAGCGGCATGAGAGGTACCACTCCAATCCGCATTGGGTTATGATTTCCTACCCACAGACGCTCGTGAAACCTCGTGGATTACCTGTAAAAAACATACCTTCGGCATGGAATGGTTCTAACGATCGTACGGATGATTCACGCAACCCCCAGGAAGAGCGGGATGTAAATGTACTTTAACATACGGTGGCGGGCGCCACGTTTCCGCGTCAGCGTCCTTGGCACTGTTACACCTTCCAGCCCATAGATGTATCTCCCTAGTCAGTGAGGGTATGAACGGATTTGCAACGGTATTCCCCAGCTTCAACGTTCCAAATTTCAACTACTGCCTCGGAGTCCTGGCACAGCGGGGGACGCAAATCGAAGATTCCCACGTCTGCGGGCGTCGGGTTGGTCCTCCGCCTATTGACTCCGGGACACCGCGACCGCACCTTTGTTCGCTGCTGCCAGCATGTCCCTCGAAGCCGCTCGAGACCTTTCGATCCAAGACCTCCTCTGCGTGTTGAATGAGAAGATAGGGTTGGAATGCACCAGGTTACGAGAGACCCCTCTCCCCCCCGTAGTATCTGTCGCCTCGTTGGAACCTGAGGTAACGTCGTGTACCTTGCCGGATTCATCCCGATGAGTGTCTGACTCCAGCGAACCCCATAGATCGAAAGCCTCGAAACCATGGCACACGACGTCCTGAGGCTCCTACTCTCTTTGCGAAACCTGTTGCAGCCAGTCAACAGATTGCCACCCGAGATCCTATCTCATATCGCTCGATGTCGCCTCCACGATGGCAATCGAGCCAATAGTAGAGATCCAACCACCTTTCCAATCGTTCCGCTGACCCACGTATGCCGATACTGGCGCGAGTCCATCGTCTCGACCCCCGACATTTGGACATTGATACCCAGCTGCAACGAAGATATGGCTGCGGTGAACATCGAGCGTGCCAAGGCAGCTCCTCTGGAGATCCACGTCTGGATGTTCGAGACCGAGAAAAACATTACGCTCCCTAACGCCCTTATACCCCACTTCCGAAACACGAAGACTCTGACCGTTAGGAGCATTTCATCCTTCGGGGAGTTCATAGAAACGTTTCCGAACTTCCCCCATTCAATGCCAAATCTCCAATCGCTGACGCTGGAGTTGGACGATATCGAAGGCTGGAATCCACCGACCGATCCGTTCGAATCGCTCACCCACACACTGGAAAGTCTCGAACTGATCGGCGTCCCTCTTTCCCCTTCCCTCCTCACGCTCGGATCCCTTACCAGGTTAACCCTCCACCACTACCGGTTCAATCTCACATTGGACACCCTCCTGAGCTTTTTGGAGGAGAACCGCTCACTTACAAGCGCAGACCTAGGGATCAGATTTATCGAACCTTCCCTCCGTAGCTCGCAGCGTCGATCTCTAATCAGGAGCCAACTCCAATCCCTACAGATATACTGCAACGACAACGACGTGATGGACGCCCGAGCCCTTATCTCCGGCATACCCCTCCGGAGAGGGGCAGAACTGAGAGTTGATTCCGACCACAGCGAGTTGGGTGACATTATTTCCAACGCCTCCACGACACACCTTTCGAACCTGCTGTCGCCCACCTTTGTGGAATATGGATCCAGCGGAGAGAGCATTACTTTGCGTGGGCCAAATGGGTTTTTCTCATTTCACAGCTCCTTCCTTCCAGAGCGCTACATAGGCTTAGTGGAGTTCCCCTTCCTCTCTCTAACCACTGTTCGGGAGTTTCGCTTCACACACTACAAGATTGACTCGACGACCCCCCTCGATCCCATAGTTTTCCATCCGCCATCCTTTCCAGCCCTCGAGGCGCTCACCATCGAATGTAACGCCCACGCATCATACATCCTCTCCGCTCTGTTGTTAAATCTCTCATCTTCACCCTCGTTGAAAACCCTTGCATTCCTGGATTGCGATCTCTCCAAAGATTTTATGGAGGGATTGATACGGTTTGCTTCCGACCGGAAGGGTACCACTTCAGCCTTGTTGCGTTACGTTCTTATCGTTGATTCAGATGGAAGTTTTCCGAGTCCTGATTTGGTCGGGAGACTGAGGCAGCACGTAACGACCGTTGACGTTCGGATGGATAACGAGCTCCCCAAAGACCTGACTTGAAGAGGTTACAGGCAAGCTGACGGCTCCACCCACGATTCCCTTAACGCATGCACATTGGCTCAGTTTGTGCCTTTGTTGTAGACCACTCGTAACAGCTACTTTGAAAATAGAACCGCAACGCGATAGGATTTCGACGCGTCGCGATTACCACCAGAAGTACATAAACCAAGCCTTCACCCTGGGGCGGATGGTAACCACAGTGCGGTGTGTTTTGTTACAGGTGAAGGGGGCGATCAAACTAAACACGCTCACGATGAGTCAAACTCAAAGGGGAAAGTGTGAGGCACGAGGGACCACCACACCAAGGATAACATGATTTGAGCCGGACAGGACGATGGCCTGGCTGCCAAATTGCACCGGAGGGCGTCTTCACCGGTAGTCCCAGCTGGGAACCCCCCCCCCCCCAACGGTTGCGAAGGCAAAGAGCCTTAGCTGAATCCACGACGTTCGCGACAGAACCTAGATTTGACACCATTCTGTGAGTTGATACGCGGATGCTCTAACCTCATCAAGTTGGGAATCTTGCTCCGTCATCTCGACTCCCCCCACTAACTCGGTGGCGTTCGACACTAGTACTCCTACTTCAGCGCCGTTACGGACTCTCGCATTGCTTTGTGAAATTTTGGCCGTTGGAACGATGCGGAGAGGTTCCGTGGGACAGTGACTGGCTCCCCGTGTGCGTCGCTCGTTCCTTCAGACTTGACCCAGAGCCCAACAGCCCCTCCTGTCAATAGAGCTCCGGCTCTTCGGGGCGGATGCAAAGCCTCTCAGAATCGATAACAAGGGTGTCGCTGTTGGCCAGAATCACCACGAGGGACGCGGTCAGGGTCAGACTTCGTTAATCATCCATTAACTACAACATCTGGAAACTAAACCATCGAACGTAACAAAGAGTCCGCAAGGTACACAAGGGCGAAGCGGTTACATCCCGGCAGACGCAGGAGAAAGCCCAATGGATGAGCAGTTGAGCAGCGAATACGGAAGAGGGCACAGGCACAGGTCAACAGGTACAAGAGGAAACGTCGTTGGGAACAAGGGGGGAGACGTACGATAGCCACAACAATGAGGAATATCGTGGCTGGGAGAGGGTGGGAGACATTCATATCAAGGGTCGGTTGGAAGGGGGCTCCAGGAATACGGTGGTACGAGGGGACCATCGCTCGGTTCACCAAACTGAGAATAGGGAGCTACCAGTTAATAGGTATGGGAGTATCGCTGTTTCCGGGAACTAACCGTTGAAACCCTATTCACCAGAGATAACCGGCACTTTCCATTTTCTTCTCGATCTTCCCGAGGAGCCTCCTGCAGCCCTCCGCCTTGTTCGTGGCTCCAACCTTCTTGTAAGTATCGATGGCACACAAAGCTTCAGACTCCGCCTCTTCGAACATACACTCTTTATACCAAAATTTGGCCTGCAGCTCCATCGCTTGGCCTAGATAGCGTGCGTTATTGGCCGCGTGCGACTTGGCGTGTCCAATGTGACCATGCGCATCGTCAAACAGCTTTTCTCTGAAAAACAGGTCCGCCAGGGAGTGGTGAATCCAAAACTTTTCATCGTGCCAGCTGAAAGGGGATGCAATCTCGAGGGCTGTCTCGAGGTATTTAATGGCCATCCCTATATCGCCCCTGGAGTGAGATATGTCGGCAAGGAGACGGTGGCATCGGGTGACTGCAAATTCTTTGCCTTTCTTTGGGAGGAGATCTATCGCTCGGAATGCGGCTTCTTCCGCAGCATCTAGCTGCCCATCACCGCGCAACGACCGAGCAAGTGAGTCCAGGGTCTGGATTTGCCTTGATTTGTCATTTAGCCGTTCAAAAATCTCCAATGCCTCCTTCGCCTGCTCTATCCCTTTCTTGTAGCGGCCTAGCATCCTATCCGCGCTAGACAGTGTCTGCAACATTCGGGCAACATTTGCATCATTCCCCTCCTCCCTCCAGAGCCTCAAAGCGTGAATCAGAAGCCGTTTGCGCTCCACCCTATTTCCAACTGCGTTGAACAACCACGAGAGCCGGACCAAGCATTCTGCCTTGGAGGGATGTCCATCTGGGAGCCCTTCAACCTTTAATCCCAACATGGTGAGCCGTGGTTTGTGCCAATAGATGTGTCTCATGAAATGAGCACAGGTGTCCCAGACATCGACCGAGTCGGCGTCAACGAGCGTGAAGACATCAAGCAGATGCTCGACATTCGTGTCTTCTGATATGATCCATCGTGCCTCTCCGAAGTTATGGCTCCCAGGGTCAACACGAACCGACAATCGGGTGAAGTAACACCCCTTGGTCTTCTGGAGGAGTGGGGATGTCATCGGATCTTTTGGGCAAATGTAGTCCCGGAGTGGTGCTAGCATCGTGACGAATCCGTTGCTTCGATGGGTTAGAGAAAGGGCACAGAATTTGTCAAAAATGTTTTTCCTGTTGGAGATGGTCGGAAACAACCATTCGAGGTTGTTCTCGTTGATGCCTTGGGGAAAGAAAGCGACAACGCCGAGGAGGTCACGTGCATCCGGGCCAAGTTTGCAGAACGTTGGCGAAGCAAGCGAAAGTTCAATGGTTGCTGCCAAGCTTTCGTCGTAGTCCGTCTGAAGGACCTGCGTGCGGCGTGCGTCCCACTCCTGGGCCAATCGATCGTAATCCCACATATTGTGAGATGCGGTGGTGGCGAGCAGCGTGATCGAGAGCGCATGGAAGTCCAATCGTCCGAGAAGGCCGCTGATAATGTCCGATCGGCCGCCGTTATCGTAGATGCCATAGAAAATGTCGCACGCCGACTCCAATGACAGTGTGGGGATGATTGGCCGTTTGCAGTGTCGTGGGACGGTGGAGATGCGGGAGGTGACGCAGAGACAGACGGTATCAAACTGACTTAGCTCCTCCACCAAGGTATGTATCTCCCGGGCGCCCGTACCATGTGGGTCGAGGAGGGACTCGGCGTTGTCGAGGACGAGAATCATCTCCCTTGAAGATAGGATAGGCCGGAGGGGGGCCAAATCGTCAGGGTTCTCGACGCCTGCGCCGATCACCTCGGAGAGTCGGCTGAGGAAATGAGAGCGCGAGGTGGGGAACTGGTCACAACGGATGAACCGACGGTTGTCTCCAAATCGTTCCTTGATGCGGTCATGGTGGAGGACGGTGAGAGCGATGGATGTTTTCCCGATCCCCCCGGCACCGATGAGTGCGATCGGAGTGAGATGTTGTGCGAAGCCAACGACCTTCTCGATCAGCTCGTCGCGTCCGAAGCAGGCCCTCGGTGGTGGGGGAGGTGACTCTCCGGATACGCTGAGTGTAAACATGAGACACTGGATCTATGAGTAATGGGGTCACCAACCTAGTTCGAGTCTTGGAAATGGTAAGCATTGGTTTGGCGATGAGTAGAGTAGAGCAACACTCACCGGCAGACTTTTACTGTCGGTCCCTTCCTGATTTTCTACCATGGTGCGATGGATGTCAGAAACGATAATCTGGGTGTTTGCTACGTTGCGCTCGAGCTCAGAAACGATGACATGGGTGTTGGAAACGACGGTGTGTGTGTTTGTGACACCACGGTGGACGTCGGAAACGATGGTTTGGGTGTTTGAAACATCATGATGGACTTCGGAGACGACGGCATGGGTGTTCACAACCTCGTGACGAACGTCGGAAACGACTACGTTCGTGTTTATTACGAGCTCTGTCTGGAGGTGGACAGTTGGTAATGTTCATATAGAATACAGAATGGAACGAACACACGTTAAAGATCTGAAGGATCCTGTTCAGGTCCAACCTCCGGGCCGCAATCGTTTCCTTATCGCTCTTCGCGTGGAACATCCGAGAGAACCTATTTCTTTTACCCTGCTCTGCGATGTTCCTCTGGATCTCGGCCACAGCCCTACGATTGGGGGATTCGTAAGTGAATCAACTAGTGTGTGTGATGCTGGCCAAACTCACATAGCCAACTGCCCAATCGCCTCGAACACTGACTGACTGAGCTCATCCAGCTGTCTGCCGTCGACCCCTCGGTCAAGCGCCCTACACACATCGGCGCAGGCTATCCCGAGCTCGACATAATCGGTTTTATTGACCATGGAGTCCTGGTTACACGTGAACCTGGAACATATCGTCGGAGAAGAGGAACAAACGTACTCTTATCATCGTTAAGAGAGCGCTAACGGAGCCAAAAACGGCCTTGGCTGGTGTGACGCTCGAGACCTCCTTCGCTAGATTCATGGCCTCGATGGCCATGTTCAACAATGAGAGGGAACCATCCCGACGTTTCTGTGGCTGGGAATCCGAATTCATGGTCGAAGGTCGAGGTAGCTGCGAGAAGCGGTGTTGTGGGCTGGCTGTGCGAAAGGTCCCGGACGGGCGTCCGTTTTTTCACGACGTGCATCGTGCAAACAGCCTGCGTTGGACGTTTGATCATGATGGAACTGTACTTATTCGCGGCCGAAGCATTTCGAGCGGGTTGCATGTGACCAACCAATCGCTGCCACTTCTTCTGCCACCTCAACGTTCTCCGCACCACTCAACGTTCAATGGGGAGAGAACACTCCCCTCCCTCGGTCGTTGAGACTCGGTATCGATGGCTAAAACTTAGGTGACCACGAGAGGTCTCGCAGAGAGCAGGAACACAAACGTTGAATGAATCGCCCGAGTTCTCACCCTCTGTCGCTCCCACCGAGCTGCTTCTAACTTTCTGTACCTTCTCAACAAATCGCACACCCCGTCCCCACCTTTACCAGGAGAGACTCCTCAGCAGCATTGAACCTCAATTACCGGTTACTTCCCTGAGACGGCGTAAGCGGCATTGGCGGGGGAACGTCAGGCTTGTTCTCGTCGCCAGAGCATCAGCGCTAGTTAGGATTTTCTACAGAGACGAACACAAATCCTCATGATTTACCGATCATACGTACGCAACTGTTTAACGTACCGCGACGGACACCATACTCTCGGTAGGTGGGCTGGTGTCTGATGGGAAGTACTTTGAGGAAGTAGGTATATCGTCGATGTCGGGCTCCGAGGATTGAGGACGTGGGTGTAGTAGTAGATGGGTCTTCAGTGGCGTGCTTGAGCTTCGAGGGTTGGCATACTTATAGGTTTACAATTACTTAGCAGTGTGGGAGACAAATATCCGATCTCGAACTCCGGACTCCTCGCCACGCGTTGATGATCACACCCATTACCAGAATGCCCCTCGAAACCGCTTGTAACCTCTCCATCCAAGAACTCCTCCGCGTGTTGAACGAGAAGCTCGGATTGGAATGCACCAGGCTACGAGAGACCCCTCTCCCCCCCGTAGTTTCCGCAGCTTCGTTAGAACCAGAGGTAATGGGGTACACCTTGCCAAATTCATGTCTGATTCTAATGTACCCCATAGATCGGAAGCCTCGAAACCAGAGCGCATGAAGTTCTGAGGCTCCTAGCCTCTTTGCGGAACCTGTTGCAACCAGTCAACAGATTGCCACCTGAGATACTATCTCATGTCGCTCGATGTCTCCTCCATGATGACAATCTCGAGGAGGACAATCAAACCACTTTGTCGGTCGTTCCACTGACCCACGTGTGCCAATACTGGCGCGAATCTATCGTCTCGACCCCCGAAATTTGGACAGTGATATCCAGCTGGGACGAGGACATGGCTGCGGTGAACCTGAAGCGTGCCAAGGCAGCTCCTCTGGAAATCCACATCTTCATGACCCAGGTCAAGAACAACCTACGTTCTCTAACGTCCTCATACCCTACTCCCGAAACATAAAGACTCTGAACGTCAAGAGGATCTCGTCCTTCGAGTTCATAAAAATGATTCCGTATTTCCCCCAGTCAATGTTCAATCTCCGATCGCTGACACTGGAGTTGGACTATGCCGAAAGCTGGGATACATTGGTCGATCCGTTCGAATCGCTCACCCACACATTGGAAAGCCTCGAACTGATCAACGTCCCTCTTTCCCCTTCCCTCCTCGCGCATGGATCCCTTACCAGGTTGACCCCCCACAACAACCAGTTCGATCTCCCCTTGGACACCCTCCTGAACTTTTTGGAGGAGAACCGCTCGCTCACAAGTGCAGACCTACGGATCAAATTTATCGAACCTTCCTCCTCAACTCGCAGCGTCGATCTCTGATGAGGAACCAACTCCAATCCCTACATATACACTGCTTCAAAGTAATGGACGCCCAAGCCCTTATCTCCAACATACCCCTGAGGGCAGGGGAAAACCTAGAAATTCGCTCCCGTTGCGAGGGGTTGAGCGAGATCCTTTCCGGCATCTCCACCACACACCTTTCGAACCTACTGTCACCCACTTTCATGACACATGCATCCTGCGGACGGGCCATTCGTTTGCGTGGGCCAAATGGGTCTTTCTCATTTTATATGACCCTCGGTTGGGGGCGCTTCGTGGATTTCGCGGAGTTCACTCTCCTCCCTCTCACCAACGTTCGGGAGTTCCACCTCTCACACCGCAGGGTCATGTGGATGTACGCTCTCTGTCCCGTGATGTTCCATCCATCGTCCTTTCCCGCCCTCGAGACGCTTATCATCGAATGTGACATCAATGCATCATACGTCCTCTCCGCTCTGTTGTCAAATCCCTCATCTTCACCTTCGCTGAAGACCCTCGCGTTCCTGGATTGCGATCTCTCCGAAGATTTTATGGAGGAATTGACGCGGTTTGCTTTGGACCGCAAGAACACCACTTCGGCCTGGTTGCATCACGTTCTCATCGTCCATCGAGAGGGAAGGTTCCCGAGTGCCGATTCGGTTCGGGGATTGAGGCAGCACGTAACAACTGTTGACGTTCGGGTGGATGACAAGCTCCCGAAAGACCTGACTTGAAGAGGTTCCAGGTAGGTCGACGGGGTTCCCCAGAGGATTCCCTTACGCACACACGTTGGTTCCTTTGTGCCTTCGCTGTAGACCGCTCATAACGGCTGCTTTTGGAATAGAGCTACAATGCGATAAGACTTTGAAGCGTTGTGATTACCACCGGGGGTACGCGAACCAAGGGTCCACTCCGGGGCAAGTGACTGCCCATTGGGTGTGTCCTGTTACAGGTAAACACGTGCGATCAAACTAACCACAATACTGGCAAACTGCAGCTGGCTCGCCAGGAGTCGAGGTGGAACAAGTGAAGCGGGAGGCTTTGAGGGACAAGGGGCCACCATATACCAGAGCCAGTCCGAAATGAGGACCCCGACCCGGCACTTGGTTACAACGGTCTCACATCCGCAAATTGTACCAAAGAGCGCCATCCTCCGAACCGGCAGTCCCAGCCAGGGCCCACCGATGTACCTCTCCTCAACAATGGCGAATACACGGCGGGCACCCCCTATCGGCACTATCGATCGTCCGATGTCCTTCAAGCTCGTAAAGTAAGAAACCAAGCATAGTGCACAGGTGTTCTGAGTGAAGAAAGAGCTACAGTGGGCAAGAGTGTATACACACAAAAAGCGAGGGTGGCGATAGATGGATGGCGAAGAAAGCGCTTTTACTCCATGACCTCCTCCTCGATCTGCTCGATCACCTCGTCGATCCAGACCTCAATCTCCTCCTTGGCTTCTTCCCCACGTCGTTCGCCTTTCTTACCTTTCCTCTTGTCGGAAACCTCTTCTTCACACAGGGCGCGCCAAGTGTTCCACTCGTCGACAAGACGTTTCCTGTGAGCGATGAGTTCGGCACTGATGTTGGTTTCTTCCGCCGCGTCTTCCTCCTCGAACACTCTGGAGTATTCTCGGAGAGTTTTGCGGATCTGGCGTTGCTGTTCTTTCGTCAGGAGTGTGCGCGGGCGAGGTCGCCAGAGGAATTGTTTAAATCGATCCAGAATGTGTTTTTGGAGTTCCTGGCCCTTGAAATCCCAGACCGCGTACCCATTCTCGAGCTATCGAAGAAAAGCGGTCAATCCCCATAAATCACGGGGGGGGGGGGCTGAACTAGAGAACGCACGGTGTGTCTCCATGCGCTAGCGCTGGTGGCAAGGTATCGGCCGCTGGGATCCCACTCGACGTCAGTCACGCCGTAGTGGTCAGCGGTTCCGAGGTGTTGGATTCCAGATGAATCTCCTCCACTCTCCTTCTTGCCTTCCTCCGTGTTAAAGTCGAGATCCCAGAACTCCAGTTCAGATTTTGTTGAGGATCCGACGGTAGCCAAGACTACGTGTCTGCCCCGGGGAGACCAACGGATTGTGTTGCTTGTCCGTGCAGTGAGAGTTCCTGAAAGACAATCACCGTGAGGGGTCTCCCAATGGGCTCACAAGTTTGGACTGACGAATGAGTTTGAAGTCTCCCTTGCTTCGTTCAAGCTGGTAGAAGCTGATGTCGGTCTTAACGGTGATACCCGGTCCTGGGTTTCCGACGTTCGGGTCGCTGGACGATACAATTGCAAACCGTTCGCCTTTCGGCTCCCACGAAAAATCCAACACCGTGTCTGGGGGTGAACGTGAACACATCTCACGCAATTTCTGTCCATTCACCGACCTTTGTGTTCGACGACTTCGACAGGGAAATCCTTATCCCTCACTAGGAATATCTCAAGATTGCAGAATATGGATTTCTTCGTCTTTGTGTGGCGGTCGACCTTTACGCAGAGGAAGTCACCTTGGTTTTGCCAGTGCAGCTTACACTAAAAAAAGGTATGGGTAAATTGCAAGAGATTGCGTGAAGCAGTCTACACACATCCGATACGTTGAATAAGTTCTTTTGACGTAGCACTTCACGGCTTGGGAAATTGATGACCGCCACGCGAGCAGGCTGGTTGACAACTTCGGGAGTCCAGTAGGCTAGCAGGTTCTCCCTCACCTTACCGGGTTTCCCGGACTTGGCGGCTTTTTCAGCTTCTTCCTTGTCCTTGTCTCCGAGCGGACACCACTCAAAGTCGACGACGCCCTCGATCTTCAGACTCTTCTTCCCCTGTAGACCCATGCCCGGAAGTTCGTAGATGCTGATCTGTTGCCCGAGAGTCACACGAGCGACGTACTTCTCGTCTGCACTCCACTTGAGAGCTGGCCATTGGAGCTGTTTCTTGTCATCACTCTCGATGAGGAAGGTGCGCAGGAGGTGCCCGGTCTTTATGTCCCAGATGGCGACGTTGTTGCCCTGGTCGTCCATGGAGAAATAGTTGGGGCCCTGTTGTGACCCTTCCGGAACAACGACAGGTTCATGCGACCATGTTACTAGGTAATTATCGTTCGGAGAGAAGTCGATGAGTTTGACCAGTGGATGGGCGAACCGCTGTCTCATCTCCCACGAAGTGCCGGCCCATAAGCAGACACCTTGTCGGTGTAAGGTGGCGAGATATATGCCTTGCGGCGACCACGAGACGTATAGGTTCGTCCAGTTCTACGTGGGGAATGAGGGGGCGAACGTTCGACCGGAATGCGGGACGTACAATCCTGGTGTGGGCAACCTCGCATTGGGAGGGTTTTCCGTGCCAGTTTACTGTGACCTCGTCTCCCCGATATGTAACGTATTGGTCCCTTCCCTGGGGGTCGGCCAACCAAGCGCGCAGATGTTCCTAGGACAGGATCAGACGGCGATCGTCGTGCCCACATGTAGTCACGCACACCAGGTTTGTACACCTCGGTTTCAGGCTCGACGTAGGTGGGGTCCATTTCCGCGTACTTTTCCACATCGAGGAAGTGGTTGAGGCGGAATGTGTGTTTGCTATCGAAAGGAACGTTGTTCATGGCGTTGATAGCATAGTCGGCATCTTCACGTGTCTTAAATTCCATGAAAAGGTAGCTAGTCGATCGGAGATCAATATGATCCCCAGGGATGAAGGGTGAACGGACCCTTTGCTCTTTCCAGTGGAATCATCCCATGGAAGGGTGATGTTGTTTACTGAGATCGTGGAACCTCTCTTTGCAAACTCCTTGGAAATTTTGATGAGGAGTTTCTCGCGTCTTGAGCTATCGATAGCGGGTGCGCCGTCTAAAACGACGACATTATCGAGGCTTTCGTCCGCGACGACGTTATATCTAATCGAGAAGTTTTCGCCATGAGTGAATGAACGTTACACAGGGAGATCCGTTGCTCACTTTGCCTCGAGATCAGAGAAATCAAAGTCTTCGGTCGTGTCACTCGCTGCGCCGTTCGGAATCGCCATGTTTTGCGGACAAGGACGTCTAGTCCTTTTTGTTGTGAGATGTGAGGGGGGCGGGTTGGCGACCGTGGGAGTTTCTTGATTGGTGCGATCAGCGTGCCAACTCCGGGGGAGACACGCTCATCCCCGTCACTGGCAGTGTCGACGAACGCGAATGTCCCAGACCCTCCTTCGACGCTGCGTACAGTTTTCACGCACTGTCCAGCACCACCGAAGATGGCTTTCTCAGCAGACGCTCACACGTAATGCCCCGGACAGCCCCCAAGAGTCCGCGAACGAAGCGGAACTAACCTCCCCCAAGGTCAAGTCCAGGACAACCCCGGTAAAACCACCTCCAAAGTCAACACCTGCTCCAAACCGGAAAGGTGGTCCGAAGGTTGATGCCTTCTTGGCTTCCCTTCATACCGCAGGTTCCGAACCTTCATTAGAGGACCTGGAACGCGGCCGGCCTCGTGAATATGCGCATCCAGAATCCACGCTGTACGCGAAACAGTACAACGAGGTGATGGGGCACCTGGCTCGATCTTTCACCAAGGAACAACTCCGGCAGTTTGGTGAAAAGTATCAGTTGGAACCTCGGTTATGGAGACCTAGGGGGCGCAAGGTCGATTATGCGCGTGCCATTGTGGAGAATGCTTGGGGTTGGCCCTCCCTTCGAGATATTGAGAAAAGGAAACGTGAGAAGACGGAGGTTGTGACGGAGAGTAAGCAGAATCCGCGTAGATCCTCCCGTCCGTATGTCCAACCTTCCCCTCAGCTTTCAATGTCTCGCGCAGCCAACTGTTCTTGATTTTGGGCAAAGGTGTGTACTCGACGGTCCCCCAGAATCACTCGGACTAACATCCTGACTCTAAAGACGGTTCGGACCTGCTTCGGCTCGCCAACGATTTCTCCGTTCGGATATCCACGATTCCCAAACCTCTCGCGCTCAAAGTCCAGGGCCTGAGGAGTTCGTTAAGGCAGGTCTCCGAAAGGATTGATGCCTTGAAACGGGTGATGCCTATTCAACGTATAACGGGTCAGATAACTGATTCCAGTTGAAAACAGTCCATCGTCGAGGAAAAAATCCGGTTTCATGGCCCTGACCCCCTCCCAAAGGAATACATTGAGAAGATCTCCAGGCTATCGTCCGCTTTTGTTGAAAGTTCCGGCGAACAGGTTCGACTGAAACCCTCAAACTCACCCACCCCGGCTGACTCCCCAATAGCTTAGGATATGTGCCGTAGACTCTCGCAACCTTTCAGCCGCCAAACGGCTGATAGACCGAGCAACCCACTACGTCGGTTCATTCCATAAGATCTCATCCCATCTTGACCCTAACTCCTTTTCCGACTAAGCTGCGAGAAAGACCAAAACTCCCGCTTCTCTCTCATATCCCCCCACCACTCCCAACATTATCCCTCGGCCTTTCAACAGAAGAGGACTCTTACTCAATGTACCCCTTCGTTCCTCACACCCCACTTCCGTGGACTATGGGAGATAACAGTGCATTCCGGATCCGTAAACTATCCGACTGGCTCACCAAAAACTCAACGGTCGGCGTTGTTAAAATTGGTGGCCTGAACTCCGGTAGTGTGGTGAACACTTCGCAGTGGGTCCGTATCCCCCTCGCGCAGACGCCCGCTCACATATTGGCTTAGGGAATCCATCGATCTTCGGGGTTCGCTCCTAAATACTCTCCCCGAAAAATACTCTGACAGAACTAGGACCTGCACCGCTTCGTATGTCACCACGATCCTCTCGCTGCAACAGTAACTGAACCCACCAATTAGTATCGGACACATCCTCTTTTCTCACCCTAACGGACGGAAAGCCACACTTTTACCCCCAGTGAAAGGTCACGGCCCATACTCCAAGATTTTGAACTGGATCCAGTCCGGACACGCGAGACCTGGATTCGTACCGATTGTACCTCCTTCCTTCACCACCCCCTCCGAACCTAGGTTCCAAAATCTTCATCGGTTAACGTACCACGCTTCCGGAACACCCCCATCGCCTTCACCATCTGCGAGAGTAGTCTTGAAGCTCGAAATCCCCCTTGAGTCGCGCGACCCCGAATCGGATGTTGATGTCATTACCACGGATACGAAGCACGTACTGCAGGCCTCTGGGACACCACAAATGTGGGCGGGCTACCAGTCCGAAGTTGACGTATTGATGCCCCACAGGTAGGGTGGCGCTCTCGGTTATTACTCGTACCTGACGTCTCCCTTAGGCCGGTGGACATCCAACTCTCCGTCCAAGATTTCTCCCTGGCACTTGATATGGACCTCCCTATTGTCCTCCAGCAATATGTCACCGAGTTGGACACATAGTGAGCGAATATCCGTAAATTATTAGTCGTTGTGGCTTGACCCGTGCAACAGTCTTCGGAGCCAAGAGTCCGGGCAGATGGAACAACCAGCGCCCCCTACGTCCCTCCTATTTCGGGGGGTCAATTACGAGTTCCACTCAACCGAGAGTGTGAGGCGGAATACCCGCCCCACTGGCACCGACAAGCTGGGAGGGGTTGTAACAGAGACTATCTTAGACCTCGAGACGAGTCAAAAGTCTTCAGTTTGCTTGGTAACGCTCCTTTCCGCGGACATTCAAACTTGGACTGATGGGTATCTCAGGTTACCGGTGGGAACCCCATGGATAACGGAGAATGGAACGAGTTCCTGTCTCGATGCGACGAGGTGACAACCTTCCAACACCGTCCAACTAACAGCTTAATGTTGGATGATCCCAACGCTAATGACGTTAATACTACCCGGTAATGCACTACTAATATACTACCCCCATTCTACCTCGATCTCTTTTTGTTCGCCTTCTCTTTCCGTTTCGCCGCGCGTACCTGAGAAACAAGAGGGTCAACAGGGTTGAAAAATCCAATCAAAAGCAACGGGAAATCACCTCTTTCTTCATCCTCGAATCTACCATCTTGTAACGACCCTTGACACCTTTTGGCCGACCCTTCAGTCCTCTGTGCGAACCCTTGGCCACGACAACCTTGATGTCCTTCTTGGGTTTACCATTCGACGTACCCTTCCTCATAACCTTCTCGATCTGTCGCGCCTTCGCACGCTCAGACAAGTCCGAAGCATCCTGGACACCCTCCGCCTTCTTCATCGCCTTCTCCAATCTCTGCGTGGCCCTGAGCTTCTTACGAGCCTTAGCCTCGGCGATCTTCTTGATCGGGCGAGCGTCCAAAGCACGTTGACGAGCTCGAAGGGCGGCCACCGCCTCCTTCGTGATGGGTATATTGGATTTGTAATGTCTGTTCTCGTCGTCGAGGAACCATGGTGGTAATCCTTCTTTGGAATTGAGGGAGTAACGGTTGAACCCGTCGTTGATCAAGTGTGTTTTGGTGGTTTCACGGTTGACCAGTCGATGGGCTATGGAGACGGCTTCGTCCGTTAGCAGGCCGTATTCTGCACGTTTTGTCAGAATTCATTGTCGGTTGGGAGTTCGAGGATCGTACTTTGTATTTTGGACCGTTTGATCTCATCTTGGTCCTCGTCGTCAACATCCCACATTTCTTCGTCTTGGTCTTCCTGCGGGACCACCTCGAAGTCGTCCTCGGAGTCTGCAGACCCCTCAGACTGAGAAACGTCCTCCTCACCTTCACTTACGCCCCCATCCTCCAAACCATGCATCTCCTCGTCTTCCCCCCCGTCCCCACCCTCGTCCTCATCTTCATCCTCATCGTCGCCGACCGTCAAATCGACCCCAGCGAATACATCTTGGTGGAACCACATGTTCGTTGCTTGGCTAGTCTCCAGCTGTGCTGTCCTTGCCTTCTTGAGCTGCCTCCCGCCAACCTCAGCATCGGCTCCTCTCGTCCGTTTGAGCTTCCCGCGGGTAAAGGGCTCATCCTGGCCGTAGTCAGATTCAGATTCCGAATCGGAGTCTTCCCCAACCCGAGCCTTGGCGGCCTGCATGATGTCGTACCCTCCTTCGGACTCGCCGCTGTCGTCGTCGTCGCTGTCCTGTGGTTGAATGCCATGCCACTCCTCTCGCGATTTGTCTTTTCGTCTGGCCTCCTTGACCCTGTACTTCGTATCCCGCTCCTTCATCCTCTCCTGATACGCGTCGTATAGCCCGTCCAACTCAGCCTCGAGTTCGTCCACTTTCTTCTCCCCTTCATCGTCTGGATCCAGGGCCTCCTCATCCTCATCCACTGCACCCTCTCCTTGCTCTCCCTCGTCGTCCTCGATACCATCCTTATCGTCGACAAGATTAACAAGATCGACATGAACCTTCTTCCCGAGTTGTTTCCTCGACATCTCAAGGTCGAGGATATCTTCCTGTCCGTGACCGAGGGCCTGGTCTTTGAAGTCCAATCCGATATCGAGAGGGGCGGTCATTTGAAGTTGCATGCGTTGGATGGTCCGTGTCTTGACTTCGTTGGCTTTCCGCCGTTCGCGTTTCTTCCGAGCTGTAGCCTCGGCATTGAGACGTTCGAGCTGGCCGCAAGCCGTCAGCGGTGGGGTCGTATTATTGGAATTGGTGGCCTACCTCGTCCTGAATTTGTTGTTCCTCATCCACCTCCTCGGTGACTTCTACGGTCTCAGTGAGCTCTTCCGCGTGTTTAGTTTTCACGTCCAGTCCGAGCTAGGGGAGAACGGTGAGGAACGCATGTGCAGATCGACAGCTTTGCAGTGCCGGTGTACCTCTTCCCGCAGAGCGGACCGCCATTTGATGAGAGTCTTGAAGTCTCCCTTCCCAAGTACCTTTAGATCCTCACAGTTTGTGAGAACGTCTGTGGTTGTCAGGTCGAGGTTCCGCCACCTGAAACGCCCTTAGTGAGGAATGTAAAGGGCGGAACAGGGAATGAACGTACTCTTTCTCCTCGTCTGTCTTAAACGAAATCTTATTCACACTTCCGAGGAAAGACACCGGGTCGGCTCCCTGGACAAAATCGGCAGCTGTACCCTCCTTGAACAGTATGTAATCCCCGTCTTCGTAACCGTCTCGTCTCCGGCGTTTCTTCTCGGGCTGGAAGACGTTGGCTTGAAAGTTGTTGGAGGATGCGCCCTTGTCGACAGATGATGAAGATGAAAGCATTTTGAAGACATGCTTCGGGTCAAGGAATTTGGGATCAATCTGTCTTGGCGCGAGGAAGTCACGACAGACGACGAAGATCTCAGCGGAGACATTACTGGAGAATGACTGGCGTCAGTTATGCGGGGATACATAAGGTAGAACGCTCTTACCGCGAGGACGGTGGTTTGGTTGCCTCAACCTTGGCAAATAGTTGGCTGAACACCCAAATCAAGTTGTTGTAGTCGGCACTCCGGAAGACCTTCGTGATAAACGTTCCACCCTTGATCAAAAACTCGACCGCGAGTTTCAGACTCATAAGTACAAGCTCAGATTGGCTGTAAGCGTCCTGAACCCAAGCGGTACCGACGTTGGGAGCACCGTCATGCAGCACGATGTCGGCCTTCCAATCCTTGAGTTCCCCACGAAGGAGGTTCCTGCATTGCGGAGTCGTAATATCGGAAGCGAAGGTGACAACACGAGGGATGGGCTTGATGGGAACCAAGTCAACACCTTTGATTGCGTGTGAGATGGAAGTGGGGTGGGAGAACGAGATCAACGCACCGACGATGACACTATTGGGGGGCATATACTTGCTAGCAACCTGCAGCCAACCTCCGGGTGCGGCGCACAGGTCGATACAACATCGTGCTGATCCCAGGAAATTGTACTTTTTGTTCAGCTGTATCAACTTGAATGCCGAACGGGCTCGGTAACCCTGTTCCCTGGATGGAAGGTTAAGAAAGCGATATAAGTCACAATGGTGCTGAACTCACTTTGCAAGCTTGTAGTATTTGTCTATCCGGCCCTTTCCAGTCTTTTTCTGCGCCTTGCCCATGGCTGGCGGTCAGATCGAGCTTTCGGTCGATCACTTTTCGAAAATTACCTCCGTGACCCGGTCGTGACCAAGTGTCACGGAACATGTCTACCACGCCCTTGCTACCCCGGGACAGGATGGCTGAAAAACTTGTAAACTCTGCTAACTTATGGCGTTCTGGCGCAGTGCTCGGTGAGCGTGTCGTGTACGTACGAAAGGATGCGAACCGACCCTCTCTCGTCCCTCAGCTGTCGTCGGTATCACCGCAGCAACTTTCGGAGCGCACGGTTTGAAGTCCAGGCCGGGAATCACTCCGGAAAGGATTGCCAACTGGACGATAGCTGCTAACTACATGGTATGGAGATCACCCGCGTTTACAGAAAGCTGGTTTTAACCCCTTCCGGCCGGCGAAGATTTTCAACGGCGTCGCGTTGCTGGCGATTTCCCAGCACAAGAGGTTTTCTACTCACAGGTTTGCCGGACCTGCTATCATCGGGGGCACAATTCTGTTCTCCGGTTCCATCTTTGGGTTGACCACCCTCAAAGAGAGGTGAGTTTCGTTGCCGGCATACCCCGTCGATCACGACTGAACCCAGCTGTGAACCAGGTTCCGCTTCCTCGGACCGATTACCCCATTGGGAGGAATCTTCATGCTTGCAGGGTAAGTCACATTCAAAGCTACGGTCGATGGGCGCTCTCTCAACTCGTCGGAAACAGATACATCGCGTTAGCACTGTAGATATTCACATTTGTAGTAGCGTGGGTGAAGGATCAAGGTTGAACACGTGACATGCGCGTCGCGAACGAAGTTTCTCACAGTTCGAGTTGAAACTCCGCCGCATGGTGGTTGTGGTTCCGATTGATTCTGTCTGTCCTGGTCTTCGTCTTCCCATTCACCTTCGGCTCGACCCATCGCTTGCAATATTTTCCCTACCCGAGCCTTGACGCTCTTCTTCCCATTCCTCCCCGTCCTTTTCCTCCTCTTCGCCTCTCTCAGCTCGTTTTTTGTTCTGTTAAGACTTGGTTACAATTCCCGAATAATTAGTGCAGGTTTCTCGCATTCTTGTTCTGACTCTCTTGCTTACGCTGCTCTCCTCAGCCTGGTCAACACTTCACGATGGCCCAATCGAGATCGCGAGCACCTCTCCAGCCATCGTACACCTTTTCTGCATCACTGAGCGCAGATCCCGCCCCACCCGTCCTAATGCGCCACTTCACCGCCGAGGATCTTCACCCCACATCAAGTTCTATGCTGCCAGCACCCTCTTCACAAGCCTTTTCTGCCTCGAGGTCTCTCTTGTCCCGCAAGGATTCAGCTCATATTATGTACCCCATGGACCCCACACCCACCGAGCCTAATACAATCTTCCTCCACCCTCCGTTCACAAATTTCCCGAACGCCGAGAAGTATTCCCAAGGTCTCACATACACCGTCATGGCGGACAACGAAAACTGGTTCTTGGACCCGCAGGACTTTGTCTCTCCTGCAAATGCCAACCCGAATGCTATTCCGTATCCGGCTCAGCTCGAACCTCCCAGAGGCTGGTGCCCTGCCAAGAAAAAGGACCTCAAAGAACGGGGAGGCGAACCCTGGCCCGAGGGTCAGGAGCCTCGTCTGAGGTGTACCTTCTGTCGTCGTACCTATGCCGGCGTGAATGCGAAGAGTATGTGGCGACGCCACGTCTATGAGAAGCACAAGATTGCGATGGCAAATCGTCGCGATACCGCCAACCCCGACCGCAGTCGGCGCCGTGCCGGAAATAGTGCGTTTCATGTTTTCCCATACAAATTTGAGCGCATATACTGACCGACACCAGAGGAAAACTGGAGATCTAAGGAAGAAAAGAGCGAGGAACCGAAAATGTCACAGGAAAATGGCTCTGAATCCGACACTTCCAATGACCGAAAACGTTCCCGCACACCCATGGAAAGTGCCTCGCCAGCTCCTACCCCCACCCCTGCGGAAGAAATTGCCGCCCCGTCGGATCCAAAGGCTAGTCCACCCCGACCACTAGCATCCAAACTATCTCCCAAGTCCACGCCATTTACGCCATCCCACACCCTCGGGTCGCCATTGAAAACTTTGACTCCCCCATACGATCCGCTAGCTACCCCCTCGTTCCATCATTCTACTCCCAGGTACCCCTCTGATCAACCTTGGAGGTTTCCTAGCCCAAGCCATCCCCTTCATTCGACTGCTCGAGATCTCTCGCTCGCTTCTTTTATCCGTAACGAAGCCGCAACGACTCCAGGAAAAGGTCTCGACGTCAGCCCAATTGTCCTCGGGCCGCCTGATTCAAAACACCGCGCTCTGGGGAGCCCCACCATCCCCACATCTTCCAAAAAGCGCTCGTTCTGGCAGTTGAACTCCTTTGCTAACAGGACTCCTGGCTTCCCCAAGCCTTCCCCTCGCAGATTATTCTCCCTCCCGACACCCCGCCGTTGGACATTGGATTCGCCGGACAACGGCTTACGTTCCTCCAAGAGCAGTAGCTCCAGCATGTTCTCGACTTCATCCGTCCCTAGCTCTGATACACCCGCGTCTCCAGCATCCCTTCGAGACAGTGGGTTGCTTGAGCCTATCAGGCTTGCCGGTGAAGATCCATTCGCCGATGTCTACCAGACATGGCCTGGAGTTGCAGAGGAGGATGCGAAGGAAAAGAGCGAGGGAGTTGCAAATCCAATCACGTCTGAGGACAGTCCAGTTATCAGGACCGGTCCTTTGCCGGTGATTCGCGGTGCACCATTCAGTAGCCCTCTGGCGGGGATCAATAGCGATTTTAATTCGCTTTTCCCTGACGAGAACTTAGCTGGCAAGTCGGACGCCTTGAGTCACTCCACCATTTTCGACTGATTCATAATCTTAGGAACATCTTGGGATGACATGCTCCCCCCCTCCAAACGAAGGAGGACTGATAGAGAATTTTGAACCTGTGTAACATCCAGTCCTCACGACCCGTTCGTCCAGCAGATGTTTTCCTCCCTCTCCCACTTGCTATCCCCACCCGTTGAAGTGTTATCGTTTCCCCTTTCACTTTTCTCCTCTTTTTTACCAGTCGAGGTCGACTTAAACATATTACTTTTTCTCTACCCCGACGCGTCGTCCCCCCCCCCTCCTCCTCCTTTCTCAGACATTACTATGCACCACCCCGTCGTATTGTTCTTGTGTTCTCCAAGGTTCTCCTTCCCTCCCCGTGTGTCTCAGTAGTTCGTGTATCGCGTATTAAATTGTACAGTTTTGACCGAGGGAATTCCGCTGTCTGTCTGGCTGCGCGCTTGTGACGTATCCGTAACCCGGCGATCGCTTCACTTCTTCCGCGTTCGCCACAGCCACCGGGGTGGAGACCTAACCCGCCATGTTCGACGACTGTTCGTGCTATACCTCGATATCACGCGCTATATAACGGACCGGTTCTCTCCTTGCAGATGTAGAGCACTCGAATGTGCCTGCTCTTGGGCTATCGAGTGCCCCGTTACAGTACGAAGGCTTCGAGTCAACCTATGAGCCTGGTGATAACAGAGTTGTCGACCTAAGTCCCTCCGTGAGTACGAGTGGTACATGTCCTGTGATCGCACTTATGCTGACACCTCTCGAGCTTCCGGAGGTTGATGATGTACCTAAACCACTCTTCAGCCTAGAACGCGTTCAATACACACTCCCCGCCCCACTCGTCGCCTTGGTCGTGTCATCAAACACGCTCATCATGGGATTATCCGACAACCGCCTCGTAATGCTTGAATTGGCACGAGAATCGTACCTATCTATCGTCCAGATCCCCCGCAAGCCCAACGAGATGACGATCTACAAGATGTTCTTTGACCCTTCCGGAAGGCATTTACTCGTCACTTCTACACAGGGAGAGACGTGGTATTTATACATCCCGTCGAAGAAACTGAAACAACTTAAATCGTGGAAGATGATCATCGAATCCGTCTCGTGGAATCGGTCTGCGCTTTTAGCCTCATCTCAGGGAACTTCAACCTCGAGTCGGGAGATTTTGATTGGGGCGAGGAGTGGGACAATTTATGAGGCGTTGTTGGATGGTGCTGAGGATTTGTTCAGGGGTGCGGATCGGTATCTCCAACCTGTGTTCTCGATGCCGGAGAAGCAACCAATAACGGGGTTGCGGTTCGATATGTTCCCTCCGTTGGACCCCAAGAAGGCGCTGGTGGTTGCTACTACCCCGACAAGGATTTACCAGTTTGTCGGTGCACCGGAGAGGAAGGGCGACGAAGGGAAGGTGTTCACAAGCCTGTTTGCGAGTTATCGGGATGCGACACCGAGTACGTTTCCCAAATCCTTCGCTGCATGACGGCGCTTGCTGACTTATCCTAGAGATTCTTGAGCTTCCCGGACAGATCCAGAACACTGAGCTCCACGTCTTTACCGACCATGCCGACCAGGCGCACTCCCTTCCAAGGCTCATCGGGTGGATGAATGGTAAGTTTACGGTTCCCAGCATATTTGCCACCAATTGAATTGAGTTTCTAGCCGCTGGGATTTACCATGGGACGCTGAACTTCGAATCCAGTACCGACGATCTGATTGACTCTGCCCAACTGCTGCCGTATCCTCCGCATCTGCAAGGCAACACTCCCTTATCCATGGTCATGACCAAGTTCCACTTTATGCTTCTATACAGGGACCGCCTCGTGGGCATATGTAATTTGAACGAGAAGACGACGTACGAGGTCCCTCTAGTGAGTGTGCTCCTGTACGATGTGCCACAGGTTTCTAATGCCGCTTCCAAGGCTGGCGAGCAAGTGCGAGGGATCAGCGCGGACACGGTACGAGGGACGTACTGGATATATACCGACCAATCGATCTACGAAATACCGACTGAGAACGAGGCAACCGACGTATGGAAGACCTACCTGGAAAAAGGGCAATACGACTCGGCTCTAGAATACACACATACTGCTGCGCAGAGGGATATCGTCACATCCGCTCAGGCTGAAGCCTACTTTGACCAGGGCAGATACTTCCAGGCTGCGCATTGTTATTCTCAGTCGTCCGTGTCGTTTGAGGATGTCGCGCTCAAATTTCTGGATGTTGGAGAACGAGACTCGTTGAGATCGTATCTTGTGTCTAGGCTCGAACGTACTCAGAAAGGGGTAAGTTTGGCTAGGGTCTGGTCTCTTACATTCATTCACGAGTCGCGTGGAACAGGATCTCACGCAACGGATGATGCTGGCGACGTGGCTCGTCGAGTTCTACCTCAGTAAATGCAACGAGCTGGATGATATGATCGCCTCCCGGTCGATATCTCAGGACGTGGAGAATTTACAAGCAGAACGGACGATCTTAGAGGAAGAAATAAGACACTTCTTCGTAACGTATAAGGTCGGAAGCTACCTCGACAGTTCGGTTCTGGGCCTGACGTACTTCCCCTAGACAAACCTCGACCCAACGACCATGTATGAACTCATTCAAGGACACGGGAGGACCGACCTGTTTTTATACTACGCAACGACCATTGGGGATTTCGAGCGGGTTGTCGAGCATTGGATCCTTGAGGAGGAGTGGAGCAAGGCGATTGATGTTATTAACCGCCAGGTAAACGTCTCCTCAGGAAGGCGATCCCAAAAGTCTGACATCTCGCCCTTTCAGCCCAATCTGGAGCTGTATTATCGTTTTGGCCCTGTTCTTATGCGGAGCGCGTCAAAGGAAACGGTGGATTCATGGCTACGGCGACCAGAATTAGACCCATTGCGTCTCATTCCCTCGCTTCTGCAACTGCAACACGCCCCTCGCGACCCTCTCGTTCCAAACCAGGCCATCCGGTACCTCGACCATGTGATTTTTGAACGAGGCAACACTTCTTCCACGCTGCACAACCTTGTTATTACATTCCACACCTCAGCCCCCGCCCCCACCGCATCCTCGCCTGAAGACGATGTTAAGCTCCTACGATTCCTCTCGGCTGCTCCAGTCGACCCGTTAACACAGAGACCGTATTATGATCTGGATTACGCGCTCAGGTTGTGCAAGCAAACGGGGAGGATCCAACCCTGTGTACACATCTATTCCAAAATGGGGCTGTTTGAGAATAGCGTCGATCTGGCGTTGGAGAAGAACGACCTGGAGCTGGCGAAGATCAATGCGAATATGCCCGAAGATGATGTTCCGTTGAGGAAGAAGCTTTGGTTGAAGATTGCGAAGTATGTGGTTCAGGAAAAGCAAGACATTAAAACGTGGGTGACGTGGCTCGACTCAAATTAGTTTAGCTGACGGGCAGACCCTAGCGCGATGCATTTCTTGGAGAACACAGACTTGTTGAAGATTGAGGACATCCTACCGTTTTTCCCTGATTTTGTCGTTATCGATGACTTCAAGGAAGAAATCTGTAACGCGCTGGAGGGCTATGCCGCCCACATCGATGAACTCAAGGCTGAGATGGACGAGGCGACGAAGAATGCACAGGCGATCAAGAGTGACATTTCGGTTTTGAAGACCCGTTTCGTCACGATTGATGCTGGGGAGAGGTGCTCGTCGTGTGGAAATGCCTTGCTTACGAGACAATTCTATGTGTTCCCCTGCCAGCACGCCTTCCACGCTGACTGTTTGATTGGATTGGTACGTCCACGAAAGTCATTATTTTCCTTCAACTCACTGGCGATTCTGCTCCTTTTAACAGGCAAAAGAGTACCTGCCCGCACATCTACTGCGACGAATTGTCGCCTTGCAAACCGACATGGTCAATAGCAACCCGGCTCCGATCGATAGAGCGAACTCTCCAGCACCCCACAAAGTGCCTCCCCGTCAGCCAGCGAGCCAACGGGTACTTCTCTCGTCTAACTTTGCAAATTCAATCCCGAATGGGGCACGAGCGGCGAACGTTGTCGGACGGAACATCCTCTCAGCGGGGGACAAATTGAGAGAACTCATCGTTCCAGATACTCTGGTGACTCTCGTAACGGCGCCCGTTGGGTGGATACCTGGCATGGGCCTCGGCGGCGGGAGGCGGAACGGCGCGGATCCGGAGCTGGCGGAGAAGCTGAGAGCAGAGCTTGAAAACGCATTGGCGAGCAATTGTCCGCTATGTGAAAGTGTTGTTGCTGGGCTGGACAAGCCGTTCATTGAGTCTGGAGAGGTGGATACAAGCTGGGATCTTTGATTCTAGTCGAGGGTTTGATGTTTGCTCCTTGTTATCGAAATACACATCGCATCTCGGGCGCGTCAGAGTGTATGGGACTGATAGGGGACCCATAGGTGGATTGTGAAGTGACGTCCTGATAGATTACAGCTTACGATTTGCGCACCCCGCCCCCGCACAAATAAGCACCGAGGGCAATCACCGGTGGAAGCAATTGTCTCGGACCGGAACACAAAATTTTGAGTCGATGCAAGGTGGGGGCGTCTCGGGCGGGAGTACAGAGCAAGGCTAGCCCGTCCGTAGCCACAAGAGCCCAGGCGGCAGCAACGACGTCGAAACTCGTTCCTTAGTGGTTGATTTTCTTCGTCCGTCCGGCTTTTCGTCGGAGACGTGCGGCTTTGCGTGCGCCCATCTGAAGTGAAGAGTGAGCGGTTTGGGCGGTGTCAAAGGACTGCGTAACACTTTTCATTCACCTTGGCCTTATCCTCCTCCAACCTTTTCTTTTCCTCCGCTGCTAACCGTCTCTCTTTCGTGATCTCCCGTTTCCTTTAATACGACGCCGAATGAAATTCATATCGAGCCGGGTGGAATGATTAGCTTACCGACGGCGTTCATCCTCCTTCTCTTGCCGGAGTTCCTGTTGAAGCTTCTTGACTGCGAGTTCCTTCTTCGTCTTGTTCATCCGTTCTTGCCATTTCGTCTTGTGGCCTTCGGATTGTTGTGATCGGCTGCGTGCAGAAGAGAGGGCTTCGTGGTCAGCTCGTTGGGATGATTTTTCTTGTTCGAGACGAACATTGTCGGGGTCTTCTGGTCCTTCCAGCCCTTCCCGGACGTCCTGCCTGCCGCGGAGGAGGGAAGAGAGATTGGGACTGCGTCCGCCATTTGGGGTGGGGTGATGAGGGAAAGGTGACAGCGGGTCACATCTTTTTCTCTATTCCTAACCCAAACCTAATCCCCCCCTCCGACCAGCCGGCCTCTCCGTTCGCTGGCGATCTTGCCATCGACGACGACGGCGACAAGACGACTCTGGACGACTTGAGGGTGTTTTCTGCAGACGTCGACCCAAATCATGAGTCTCTACAACTCGCCGAATCACGACCACATCAGGCAACTCCTCAATCAGAGACACGCCTCCAACTCTACAGTCCACCACTCTCCTTTTCCCTCTGTCTCTGACGTCTCAGACTCCCCCTCAGTCTACAGTCGTTCTCCTTTCACCCCCCGTCCTTTCGACAAGGTCGAACACTCTACCCCGATCCAAACCTTTGACGACCAAGGCAAGGAGTCCAGCATCCTCGACCTCTCCAACGACCCACGTGCTTCCTACGACACTGCTCGCACAACCTACAGCACAGAGGATACACATGGGTCCAGAGACGATTTGACCGACGACGAACCCGAACACCGGATAAGCATGCTGGGGATCAAGATGCGCTTCCACTCCAAGGCGCCATGGGAAGCAGGCGGGGAAGACATCCCGGAAGAGGAAGAACAAGAACGTAACAGCGGAGACCGGCCTCCTTCACGTTCTAAACGGAGCATCAAGGGTTTCACCGTTCGGCCGAGTGTTGAATCCGCCAGGTCAAATAAGAAATCCCTCGACACGTCCCAATTTTCCATTGGTGGCGTCTTGCAGTGCGTATCCAAACGAGCTGAATCGCATTACGCCCCGTCAAGAGAGCTAACCGGTCTGATCGTTACAGGACTTTGGCTCCCGCTTCAATGTCATCCACATCATTAGCCCCGCACTCTGCCGCGACACACTCTTCCCTTCGCCAGAAGCTGTCCCTCCCGAAAATAAGAACTCGCACCCCGTCGAGTTCCAACACTTCCCCTTCCAGTCCCCGTTCCGTCATGTACTCTCCCTTTTCGAAAGGCCCGTCGTCCCCGCTGTCAGAAAACTGGAATGCCCCCACAGACGCTGCTTCTATATTCACGAATCGCTCCCCTTCTCCTGTCTCTCACCCCTACGCTAACCCAGAACTATCCCGGACCCGCACCAGAGACTCCGTCTATCCCAAATCCTTCGTATCGTTCGACACCCAATCGGAAGAGTCATTCCCTCGGAGCGCGTCAATAGCAACTTTGACATCTTCCGCGACAACAAGTAATTCATTGGCGACACCACCGCATCAGTCTTCCACTGCCAAATCCCGTGCCCGCGACAGGGAAATATCAGGACCCATCCCATTACCTTCTCTGAATGTCACTTCCGATCGTACTATCCCCGGTTGGCAAGAGCAGACTCAAACCGCATTCTCTCTCATCACTCTGGAAGAGGCTCGAGCCCAACGGCGCCTCACGCAGTTGGATCCCATCGTTGGCTTAAGCTCTGCGGTTCCACAGCCAGAGTACTCGACCCCACCCCAACCCCGGCCTCACATACACTCGCTTGGTAGCGGCGCAAAGGCGAAAGGCGTCCTGCAAAGTGTCGTTACCGATTTTAACCGCCCAGCAAAGCCGCGGAACGAATCCCCAGAGACACCGGATAGCACCGCCGGGCAGGGTGTCAAGTCTCTGAAACACAAGAAGAGCGGATTTATGAGGATGTTTAGCAAGGACAAGGCATCAACAACGCACCCTGCAGATGTTCCCAACCTTCCTACCGAAGACTCTCAGAACATTCCTCCCGTTCCGCGAACTCCCCGATTCCCGACTCACCGTATTCCAGTTCCCCCGATCGATCCCGCGGTAAATCCTACAGCTACCTATTCCATTGATTCCCCTACATCACCCGATAACACAACCGGCGCCCATCCCTCCCAATCCAGGCCGAGCCCAAAGCGCATTATACCCCCATTGTGTATCAGCACCAAGAACCCTGGGATCAACCAGCCATTCGCTCAAATCCACCAAGCGTCGGGTCCGTTGAGTTCAAACCCCCTTCGACCCCCCAAACAGAATTTCGCCCCCCTGGTGGACAGTGAGGAGAGCATGGTACAGAGCGCACCGCCGGGAAGGACAGATTTTGTTGCGTTGAGTTTGAGGCCGGTCTCCACTGTGTTTAGTTCACACTTTGCGGACCACCTGTTGGGTGTGGGGAGTAAGATTCCTTCCGAGTCTGCGTCGGACGCAGATTCTGGCACCTCGACGACTGGGACTGGATCCGAAGGAATCTCGCCCCTAAGTCCGGATTTCGTCTCCCCTCATGGTACACACGGGGAAATATCTCAGCCGATGACCGTCACCTCTACCAAGTCGAGTAGTGATGATGGCCAACCAGATGTCATCCGCGCTCTTCGGGGTCAGATCTTCGGTGCTAAGGAAGATTGGCAAAGGCACATCTGGGAACTGGAGACTCAGATCCGGGATCTCAAAGCGGAAATTGGGGAGATGCGACAAGCTGAGAACTCGGGAAGGTATTGCGACGTTTGCGGTAGAGGTCGGAAGAAGAGCGGTAGCGTCGGCCACCACAGGACCCCAGGAGTCCCCAGTAACAGCGTCCCACATCGACCTCGGGCGTACACTACGGTGAACTCGTTGAGGTAAGATGACACGGATTCTGAAACTCCGTCATTTCGACCCTCCCGACTGTTTCTCTGTGGATTTGGTTTGGCATCACCATTCGTTTCTCATTCGGTGGTGTGTTCTTGAGATGTTCACTCTCACTCACATGTTAATAGCTGTATGACCTCACTTTCTTGATTATTTCTTTGATCCGCCTCACAGCGACCCCACACTCCTTTCGCCATCCTCGGCGTTTCCTCCACCTCTCATTCCTCACGCTTTGTTCGACTTAATACCCGGTACATATTGTTAAGGGGTTGGTACACCCCGAATTTAGTTAAATACTGTAGTGTGGATTATTCTCCCTTCCTCTCTCTTTTTTTCGTTCGTTTCGTCGGTATCGCGCTCGTTTTGTTTATCACCCCTCTACCCCCTCGACTGAGTGTGTCTGTAACATTTGTATATGTACGGTTATCGTTGGCATAGTTGCAACCGCACACTCGTTCTCACCCTTATCCCCTGACCTGATTTTTGCCCACCGGGGCGGCCAAAAACCAGGCCACTCCTCTTCAATTGCACGTTCGATTATCCGATGTGTCTATGTGTGGACCACAACAGGACCCATGTTTTCGGTGTTGCGACCGGTAAGGCGAAGTGAACAGAAGGACAGGGCTGGGGGGCGCGGGGTCACGTCAGCGGTTAGTTGGTGATGCGACAGCTCAGACCAGACGCGGAGGAGTGATCACACGCGTTTCAAACTCAATCACAAACACGACCCCCAGCTTTGACGGGTGGGCCTGTTCGGAAGAGGCGTGTCATTCCAAAATGCCCGCTTATTTTTATCAGGATTCGGGCCCTTCCTACACACTGTATCACTTCCCACCGCTTCTTCGACTCTGAGCTACGGAAGGCCTTGAGCCTCCGTGGAGGAGGCCGCGAGCACAACTCCCAGTCCAGGTTGTTTTCGGTTCCGTCAGTGTGATACATAATGCCTATTTAGCGATGGAACGTTTCAGGCCGACGTGTACCTGGCGGGAGTCCATAATTACCGAAGCGGTGACGGGCTGTAGGTTCATGCAGCCGAGTAGATGAAACTGCTGCGGCGATGCGTCCCATTCGCACCTCCGTCAACGAAGTCCAGGCCTGGCCTAGGGGATGGGCGGTGGCCGAGGGAGAGTCCGGAACAACAGGTCTCCCCTGATGCCTGAGATGATGGACCTGACATTGAGGGCGAGAGACGGGAGAGAATTTCAATGGTGTCCCCAAGCAGTATGGTGGAAAATGAAGAGTTCGGTTGATCAGTCGATCGAATAGATCTAGAGATGACGGCTAAAATGCCCCAGCCACGAACAATTCTCCCCCAGTTCTCCCAAATTCCAACCACGGATGTAAAGTCCCGGTGACTAAAGGGGGATAATACCTCCTCCTCATTGGACGCGGCCATTGAAACGGAAAAGTCCGGGCCCTTATTTTTCCATATAAATCGGGGCCATAACTTCTATGGTGCGCGTCACTTAGAGACCACTACTTTGTGACAACCGGCGCTCGTCGAAAAACCGACCTCACACAATCCACTCCTAGGAAATCCACCTTGATAGATCATCTCCTTTTCATCCGTAGAAGAGATCTGTCAGACAGAATTCCTTGAAAATGTATCCTTGCCGAGATATTATTTTTCTTGCTCGTGGATTTTGCCGCTTTCCATAAAAGGCAATGATACCCACGATAAGCGCCCGTACTCTGACCACTCACTGGTCACCCCTCGAGGTCCTCACAACGCGAGGGAAGGGCAAAACAGGGTTGTGGTGACTAAGTGACGCGCACCATATAAGTTGACACTTTTCCCTTTTTTCCACCTTTTCTCAGGAAAAGGTCAAGAAAAGACGTAAATAAGCGATGGCCCAGGTTCTTGATGGGCCAAAGCCGTGTTTGGCTCTGTCGGTGCCATGGAGGCCCAGGGCCGACCGCTAGTTGGTGCGGGAATGGCGCCCCGTGGCCTGCTAGACGGCGAGAACGACGTCAGGAACGCTGGGAGTCATGCTCAGGGCAACGCCGAGTGTGGCTTAGGCCATACCTTGCATTGGTCCTATGCGCATGATCGACACGGGGTATATCGACGGAAACACTGTGGAGTCCGCTTGGCCAAAGGATGCCCACGAAAAAATCGAGAAGGCGGTCCAGAAACTGCCACGCGAAGCCCAACTCGTCTTCGGAGATCCGTGAGCATCCAACGTTCTGTTTTCAGTGGACAATCCGTTCCTCATCGATTTCGATCAGGCTGGAAAGATGAAGGAGGCGCGGTACCCCCGAAATCTCTCGAGTGTAAAGTAGCCGGGGAGGGCGGAAGAGCTGGAGATGGGCCTACTCCATGGATCGCTACGGTCCGTGCTCGGCCAGTTCTTTCCAGAGTGATTGGAATAGGAGCGTATTGGACCATCGGCGGACCGCACAACCACGAACGAAACTTGATGAATCTCCAAAATCGACCGAAGGTTGGACTGGGTGGTGCGTTTTACGGGCGCATTCTGGGGCCAGATGACATGAAAATGGTTTGGTTCACCAGGATATCGCAGTGGAATGACCACTGAGGTTGGCCCACGCTTCGAGTTCCCCTAGCGAGGGAATTAGAAGAATTAGGGAGTTCGGGGTGTAATCATATACTGTGCTTGCAACGGCGCAGAGCAGTCAAGCTAGTCGGGATGTCTTGGGAGAGTGGGGAGACGAAGTGAGGTCGAAAGCTCGTCATCGCGAAACGTTCCACAGGTCGTCTGATAACAAACCGGATGATCAGCCGATCGCATACATCGAGTCCTAAAATGTTCACTCTGTTTGCACGTGGCCTGTCATGACAGGATGGTCGCCCATCTCAATTGGGGCTCGTGCTCTTCTTCACAGCCTCCGCGCAACAACGTGTTCTCGCCGCCACGCCGAGTTTTGGCGATGGCAGCCACATCCCAACGACCAAAGGGACGGGACGGGACCCTCTCTTCATTGAATATAGCCATCGAAGCCATGAATCTTGCGAAGGAGATCTCACCTATTACACCAGCCAAGGCCGTGTTTGGCTCCGTCAGTGTCCTACTCGCAATGGTCAGGGTATGTTTCCTCGTCTCCGACGACCGGATGTTCCATGTTCACGTATGGCCAGGACTCGATGGCCAACAAACTGGACTACGTCGAGCTCGGCCTAGCCTGCGCAGGCGTGTGTAAAGCCCTGGACCGAGGGATCAACGAAAGGCAAACGAGTGAACTCAGTCAGTCCGTGTACGAAGCGATTGGGGAATTGACGACGTGAGTTCAACCGGTGATTGCGGTACACGAAGTATCGAATCCGCCCGCTTACTGCACCCTCAATCGTAGAACCGTGGCAGGAATCCAGGGGAAGATCATCGAGAAATCTGGGCGGAATCTGCTGTCCCGACTCGCAAACGCGAAGAATGACAAGGAGACGCTCACTACCTGGAAGGTGGACCTGAACAGGATTCTCCATGTCTTTAGCGTGCGTTCTGTTATCGCTGCATGACTATTACTGACTGTTCACTCGCAGACCGAGCTTGCAATAACAACCCATGTAATTGTTTCCGATGTCCGTCACGACGTTGTGGACACCCGCGTCATGGTCTCCGAGATTCATCGTAGTGTTGTGAAAGGCCAGGAAGGTACTGATAATCAGCACCGGTCGGTGAGTGATATTTGCACTCTGTTCCATCACAGAATGAATAAACGGTTGCCACCGCCCAGACACAAGCCAGGTCAGCAACCTCGACTACCAATAGATCCAGCGTCTCTTATGCTTACATCTAGTATGCCTGGAGAATCACCGCCACCACCACCAAGGGACTTCTTTGGACGAGACGACTTGATCGACAAGATCGTCGGTCTGGCAGAAAATATTACTCCGTTCGCTCTCATCGGTACCGGCGGAATCGGCAAGACATCCATCGCCCTCACCATTCTCCACAACAATCGTGTCAAGCAGCGTTTTGGCGACAACCGCAGGTTCATCCGATGTGACCAGTTCCCCACCTCCCTCACTCATTTTCTCCGCCGGCTCTCCGAAGTTATCGGTGCGGGCATCGAAAACCCCAGTGGCCTGGCCCCCCTACGACCATTCCTATCCTCGAAGGAGGTGCTCATAATCCTCGACAATGCGGAATCCATCCTCGATCCGCAGGGAACAGACGCCCAAGGGATCTACGCTGCGGTGGAGGAGCTCAGTCAGTTCGACAACATTTGTCTCGGCGTCACGTCTCGTATCGCTACCATTCCTCCCGCCTGCGAGACCCTCGACATCCCGACGTTGTCAGCGGAGGCTGCGCGTGATACATTCTACCGTTTATACAAGAATGGCGAACGGCCGGATCTCGTCAACAACATCCTGAAACAACTTGACGGCCATGCTCTATCGATCACCCTACTTGCGACCGTTGCACACCAAAACAGGTGGGACATGGACCAATTGACCAAGGAGTGGGAGAGCCAGCGGACTGATGCGCTTCGCACACATCACAACAAGAGCCTTGCCGCCACGATCGAGCTTTCACTCGCCTCTCCCATGTTCCAGGAACTGGGTCCCGACGCCCGGGAGCTCCTCAGGGTCATCGCCTTCTTCCCTCAAGGTGTTAATGAGAACAACCTCGAGTGGCTATTTCCCACCATCTCCGGTGGGACAAACATCTTCAACAGGTTCCGCGTCCTTTCCCTGACGCACCGAAGCAACGGATTCATCACAATGTTGGCGCCACTCCGGGACCATCTTTGTCCTAAAGACCCAAGGTCGTCTCCACTCCTCTGCGCAGCCAGGGATCATTACTTCGGTCGGTTGTCGGTCGGAGTTCATCCCGGCAAGCCCGGCTATGAAGAAGCGCGATGGGTCAAGGCGGAGGATGTGAACATCGAGCACCTTTTCGATGTCTTCACAACCATTGACGCAGATTCCAATGGTGTCTGGGATGTTTTTAGTTATTTCATGGAGCACCTCTATCATCACAATCCACGGCTTGTTCTGCTGGGGCCAAAGATCGAAGCACTTCCGGACACCCATCCCTCCAAGCCTCGATGCTTGTTCGAGTCCTCCGGATTGTTTAGCTCCGTTGGAAACGACATGGAGTGCCAGCGACTCCTCATTCACACCTTAAAGCTCTGGAGGGAGCGGGGGGACGACTCTGAGGTTGCCAGAACATTGAGGTGGTTATCTGATGCAAACCGGCTACTGGGCCTCCGCAAGGAAGGGATACAGCAGGCGAGAGAAGCGTTAGAAATCTACGAACGACTCAATGATACATTCGGACAAGCACATTCTTTGCGTGCCCTCGCTTGGTTGTTGTATGAGGACCAGCAGCTCGATGCCGCAGAAGCAGCCGTATTGCAATCGATCGACCTCCTCCCAGACACTGTTGATCGATATCTGGTCTGCAGACGTCACCGCATCCTTGGCATGATACACTCCTCCAAGGGCGAAACGGAGAAGGCTATCGACCACTTCGAGGCGGGTCTCGGGATAGCGTCCTCTTTCGACTGGCACGACGAACAATTTTGGAACCATTTTAGCCTTGCACAGCTGTTTTTCAACCAAGGCAGGTTCAATGACTCAGACGCTCATGTTGAACGTGCCAAATTGCATGCGGCCAATAACATGTATTACATGGGTCGTGCGACGGAACTCCAGGGTAGGTTTTGGCGCAAGCAAGGCAGGTTCAGAGAAGCAAGGTCGGAGGCTTTGTGTGCCGTCGATGCTTATGAGAAGGTTGGGGCCACACAGGATCTGCAGATCTGCAGAAACCTCATCCGTCGTATCGAAGAGGAGATGTAGGAACCGACTACCTCTGACGAATCAGGCTTTAACGGTGAGCTCCCGGATACAGTGCTGCTTCCTACGTATATTAACCTTCCCTTCTAGACTAAGATCGGGGAGCCAAACGATACCGTCGGTGGTTGCCTCGATTTCTTCAAACGTAATCTTCTCGCATGGCACCGTGGCCCTGTCCCCCACCTCGTACCCCATCAGGTTCTCCAATATCGTTACCATCCCTGTACTCCCTC
>Ga0307511_10000353_pt1 | contig 48689 bp, 38 predicted proteins | sample 13_EM_MG_FD_200266 | JGI IMG/M metagenome (GOLD analysis project Ga0307511, IMG submission 200266) | Populus trichocarpa ectomycorrhiza microbial communities from riparian zone in the Pacific Northwest, United States - 13_EM | ecosystem: Host-associated > Plants > Roots > Unclassified | place... | reverse complement strand
ACAGCAGGATGTCCAGCCTTTACCTGGAGAGCGGATCCTTCTTTAAGGTAAGAACCTTACAATTAGGGTATACATTTCCAAAAGAGCTCACCGGCAAATGGGGAATGCAAAGACTACGGGTGTATGTGCTCAGCGAAAATCTGCTGACCATCACTAAATACAGCGGTTATGATCCGGAGATCGGCGTCAGCCCGGATGCCGGCGGAGGCGCCCAATACGGCATCGATCGCGGCAGTTATGTCCAGCCCCGTTCGTTCCTCGTTGGTTTAAATGTTGGCTTTTGATGGCCAGGGGAACAAATTTTAATTATAAGTCAAATCAAATTGCAATATGAAAAAGAAACTCGTATTAATCGCAACGCTTGCCATAAGCCTGCATTTCCTCGGCTCCTGTAAAAGAGAATTGGATGTAAATCCGCAGGAGCGTACCCCCGTCGAGGATTATTATAAGAACTATTCGGACGCATTTGCTGCCCTGGTGTCGGTGTATGACCGATTTGGATTCCAGGCCGGTGGATTGTATGACAAAGCATCCATAATGGATGTTGCCGGCGATGACCAGCAGACCGGTGGCGGTAACTCATCGGATATTAATGACCTGCAGATCACAGAAAGGTATACCTTGAACTCTACCACCGGTCCGCAGACGTATCTTTGGACAAGGGGATATACAGGTATTTACCGCGCCAATGTGCTGCTCTCTAAATTGCCGGGTGTCTCCATGGATGCAGCCTTAAAGACCCGATTCGCGGCGGAGTGTAAGACTATGCGCGCTGCATTTTATTTTGACCTGGTCACTTTTTTCGGGAAGATACCGATCATTGAAGGCACTGTGTCCATCGACAGCCTGTATACCGTTGTACAGACCACCCCCGATAAGGTATATGCCTATATAGAAAAGGACCTTAACGACGCGATTGCAGACCTGCCTGCAACCGTTCCAATAGCTGCAGAAGGCGGCCGGCTCACAAAAGGCGGCGCCAAAGCATTATTGGGTAAAGTTCTATTGTATGAGAAGAAATGGCAGGCGGCCGCGGATCAGTTTGCGGAAGTCAATGGACCGACTCCCGGTGGAGCAGCATCCATCTATGGATATAAACTGCTTTCCAATTTTGCCGACCTGTGGAAATCATCTAACAAATTCAATTCAGAGTCAGTAATAGAATTCGTTCATAGTTCAAAGTCAAACGGCGGTTGGGCCGATGCCGCTGCCAGCGAAGGCAACCTGTTGTGTATCACTTCCGGCCCAAGAAGCTATGCACGGATCAACGGCGATACGACTGCACCTGACTACATTGGAGGGTATGGATTTCTGATCTTTTCGGAGAATTTCGCTAAGAATGTCATGTATGGCGATCCCAGGTATGCAGCCACCGTGTCCAACGTGGATAGCTTAAAAAAAGCCGGCAAGGTTACCTATCAGGAGAGCTATCTGGGTAAAGGTTATTTCCTGAAAAAATTTATAGGCCTTAATGCCAATAAAGTGACCACTGTCCCCGAGTTGAACTTTGGTCAGGATGAGTATGAGATCCGCCTGGCCGATACTTATCTGATGGAAGCTGAGGCATTGATGAATGCCGGAGCTGCCGTAGATGCGGGCAGCAGAGCTTATCAGTTGCTGAATGCAGTAAGGGCCCGCGTAGGGTTGCCTGCGGTGACTGCTGTAACACAGGCCAGCATCGAACTGGAAAGACGACTCGAACTGGCAGGCGAAGGGCAGCGCTGGCTGGATCTTGTACGCTGGGGTAAGGCCGGTACTGTGCTGGCCTTCAAAGGGTTTGTTACAGGCAAGAACGAACTATTCCCCATACCACAGGCAGAACTGGACAATACCAAACTTGTACAAAACGACGCGTGGAAGTAATAAATAGATGCATCATATCGACAAGAAGGCGGCATCGCCGCCTTCTTGTCATTAGCCTGCTCATGGCCCTGACTATTTTCTTTTCAAGATGCCTTCATAGTAATTCATTAAATAATGACCCCAGAGGAGAACAATATGCAGGAGCAGGGGCCTGTGTCAGTTGCCATCAGCATGTATCCAGCTCCCATGTGCATAGTAATCATTACAAAACATCGTCAGTAATCGATAATAGTTGCCTTAAAAAATTAATTGCCTCTTTCAAGGACCGTTTTTACTTTGCAGACTCGAGCTATATTCGTATTGAAGAGAATGAATACTCTCTTTTTCAGGTCTATTTCGTGAATGGCATAGAAGATATATCCGGAAGATTCGATATTGCTTTTGGATCTGCAGAAAAAGCACAGACCTATGGCTCCTGGAAAGAAAACAAATTATATCAGTTACCCCTTACTTACTTTACAAGCATGAATACCTGGGCTAATAGCCCGGGTTTTACTGCCAGGCATGCATACTTCGGCCGGGTTATTGAAAGTCGCTGTTTCGAATGTCATTCTTCTTATGTCGATAAAGAATTTGTGCAATCAGGGACGCTCGCTGTAAGTGAAAACCTGGATAAAAACTCTATTATTTATGGAATAGACTGTGAACGATGCCATGGGCCGGCTTTGCAGCATGTAAAATTTCAGCAGGAAAACCCGTCCATTAAAACGGGCAAATACATCGTATCCATAAAATCTCTGAGTCGTCGGCAGCAGTTAGATGTTTGTGCCGTTTGTCATTCCGGAAACGATCAGGAAACACAAAAATCTCTTTTTTCTTTTACCCCTGGCGATACGTTGTCTCATTTTTATTTCCCTGATTTTGGATCAGTCATCGGGGAGCCTGATGTACATGGCAAGCAGTTGCAATTACTTGAATCAAGCACCTGTTTTAAAATGACCGATATGACCTGCACTTCCTGTCACAATTCCCATGGATCGGAAGAGAATAACACCGCCGCATTTATTTCAAAATGCATGGATTGCCATCAGCATTCTGTTCATGCAGCAGGCGTTATAAAAGAGAACGAGCAGAAAAAGAGGGATTTTAATTTAGTAAGCATGAATTGTATCGACTGTCATATGCCATTACAAACGTCAAAAACTATACAGTCTAATAATGGGGCGGGATTTAAAAATATTCCATACCTTATCAGAACGCATAAGATTGCAATATATAAATAGCTGTATATATACTTAATACATAGTATTATTGCTTCATTTATCAGCATGAGGAAAAGATTGCTAACCATATTACTCACTGTGTTTTCCATTGCACCCGTTCTTTCGCAAAATGGTATTTTGATTCCGGAGATTATTAACTTTTCTAAAAAAGTGTATGGATCCGGTAACCAGAACAGGGCCATTGGACAGGATAAGAGAGGTCTGCTTTATTTTGCCAACGATGATGGTCTATTGGTTTTTGATGGTACTTATTGGAAAACCTATCCTTTACCCAATGGAAGCATCGTCAGGTCTCTGACGGTGGAAGGCGATAGGATTTATATTGGCGGGCAGCAGGAAATAGGGTATTTCTTTTTTGATCAGAGAGGAGTTCTGCTTTACCAGTCATTGAAACAGCTGATCCCGTCTGGTGAAACAGCGTTCAGCGATGTGTGGCGTGTCGTACGTTTTGGGAAAGATATATTTTTTCAATCCAATAAGCGAATATTCAGATTTCACGATGGTAAGATCACTGCTTTTAAGAGTATAAATTGGGGATTTATTGGGGGGAATAAGGAACTTCTGGTAGCCCAGCAATACGAAAATGGCCTGATGGTATTTAAAGATGGGCAATGGCTGCCCCTTAATACCAAGTACGATTTTTCAAAAGATAAGGTTGCCATAAGGTCTGTTACGGAGTTGGGGGCACATAAAACATTTATTACTACTTTAAAATCAGGTGTCTATATTATTAATGACAGAGAGGTCAATAAATTTGAAACACCTTCAGTAGCAGCAATTGTTCCGGAAATTATACAGTCTTCCTGTGCGATCGATACATCGCTATTAGTGCTCGCTACCCGATTGGGAGGATATTATATCATTAATACCAACGGGGAACTCCTTCAGCACGTGACCAAACAGGAAGGCCTTCAATCAAATACCGTTAATACGACTTTTGTGGACAAAGAGAAGAATATCTGGCTGGGTCTGAATAATGGGATCGACCTTGTGGTATATAACAGTCCTATAAATCATATTACTCCTAACCATGACAACAAGAGCCCCGGGTACTCGGCTGCTATCTATAACAGCCAGTTGTACATAGGTACGGGCACCGGACTGTATAGTATACCAATACAGTCAAACAATAACCTTGTTGGAATGCAGGGGAATTTTATTCCCGTTAAAAACAGTAGTGGCATCGTATGGGGACTTTCCGTAGTAAATGACCAGCTATTGATGGGGCGGAACGATGGCGCATACATAGTCAATAATAATAACTCCATTCCATTAGATACCTCTACCGGGTTCTGGTTTTTTCAGCCGCTTACTGCGCAACAGCCATGTGATCGTATCGTAGCCGGCACTTACAATGGAATTAATATATATAATTATACGACGGGTAAGTTCGTGAATCCAAAAGTCCATACATTCTTCGAATCTGCAAAATACACTGTTATCGCGGGTAACGATATATGGGTAGCGCATCCCTATCAGGGGTTATATAAGATCGTTTTTAATGATACAGGGGCGCCGGTTAACAGACCCTATGCAGACATTCATGGCATTTTGTCTTCAGGGCATAATTATCTTTTTAAGATACGTGATAAGATCATACTGGTAACAGGGAAGGGGATATTTGAGTATGATACGGCTAAGGACGATTTTTCAGAATCTGTTTTTTTTAAGAAATTATTCGGCACTGCTTTTATTTCTTATTTGAGAGAAGATACCCAGGGCAATATATGGTTCATAGAGGATAAAAAACCAGGCGTTATAGATCTGTCTTCACCTGAACATCCTGCTAAAGTTTATTTTTCCGAGCTTAATAATAGCGTCCTGGGGAATGGGGAGGAGTTCATTTACCCTATTAATAAAAATAATGTTTTGATAGCGGGTGAAATAGGTTTTTATCACCTCAATTATGAACAGTATAAGGAGACCAATCGTGGCCTACAGGTATTGCTGAGAACGGTAACTGCCTTTCATAAGAGAGATAGTACATTATTTGGGGGATATCTTATGGGAAAAGATTCCGCAGCAACAGGTGATATTTATGACTTTAAGAATACCATCAGCTATAGATGGAACTCTATTCATTTTGAATTTTCTTCTCCTTATTTTGGAGGAACGGTAGAATATGGCAGCCGGTTAAAAGGGTATGAAAAGGAATGGTCCGTCTGGTCAAAAAAAACGGAAAGAACCTACACTAATCTACCGGCAGGGAATTATGTATTCGAGGTAAGGGCCAGGAATAATACCGGCCGTCAATCTTCTGTAAGCAGGTTTATATTTACTATTTCCCCCCCGTGGTACAACACGTTCACCGCTTACTTTATTTACATTGCCCTGATCATAGCAATTGTTTACTTCTTTTATAAAAGACAACAACGGAAATATGTTATTCAGCATACTAACAGGCTAAAAAAGCAACAGGATAAATTTGAAGAAGAACAGAAGCGTCTGCAATACTTACACCAGTTGGAAATTGAAAAGAATGAAAAGGAGATAATACGGTTAGAGAATATAAAGCTGGAAACTGAGGCACAGCATAATGAGGCCGCATTGGCTTCCAATACGATGAATCTGTTGCAAAAGAGGGAATTGCTTAATAAAATAAAAGAGGAGATAATAAAAGTTCAGGATGAACCGGAATCAGATAAAAAGACAAAAAATATTCGAAGAATTATTAAAATTATTAATGAACAGCTTGAAGTTAACGATGATTGGGAACGATTCTCTCTCTATTTCGATAAAGCCAATAATGATTTTTTAAAAATACTGAAGGAAAATTTCCCATTGCTGACGCCGACTGACCTTAAGCTCTGTGCATATCTCAGGCTGAATCTTTCTACTAAGGCGATTGCCGACCTGCTTAACCTCTCTATCCGGGGGGTGGAAAGCAGCCGGTACCGATTGAGAAAAAAGTTGGCGCTATCCAATGATATTACTTTATTTGATTTTTTGGGGTCAATAGGAAATATAAATCAAGTTAAGACGGACAGTATAAAATACGATCAGCATTAAAATAGTTTACCGTGAAGAAATATATAGCATGTTTGTCTACAGTATTTGGCGTTTTATCAATTGTTGTATGGTCCACCGTGACGGTTGCACAAAGCCCCCTAAAAGCAAAGGGCAAGGTAATTGTCGATGGCAATGGAAAGACATTTATCGGTAGAGGAATGGGGATGGGGGGCTGGATGTTACAGGAAGGCTATATGTTCCGTTTAGGGAAGATCGGTCAGCAATACCGTATAAAGCAAAAGATTGAGGAACTGGTAGGTGCTGAGAAGGCCGCCCGGTTTTATGATGACTGGCTGACTAACCATACCACCAAAAGTGATATTGATTCATTAGCTGCCTGGGGCTACAATTCGATACGATTGCCTATGCATTATAAGCTTTATACGCTTTCGGTGGAGGATGAACCCATAGTGGGACAAAATACCTGGCTGCAAAAGGGATTTGAAATGACCGATAGCTTACTTGCCTGGTGTAAGGCGAACAAGATGTATCTTATTTTGGATCTTCACGCTGCTCCCGGAGGACAGGGCAATGATCTGCCTATATCAGATCGCGATCCTGGCAGGCCTTCTTTATGGGAGAGTGATGCCAATCAGCAAAAAACGATCGCATTATGGCGAAAATTGGCAGAGCGATATGCCGGCGATCCTTCGATAGGAGGATATGATATTATTAATGAGCCGAACTGGGGCTTTGAAGATCCAAAAGATCTACGTGGCACAAAGGAAAAATCGAATAAGCCTTTACGGGCACTTATGATGCAAATTACATCCGCTATCAGGGAGGTAGATTCAGCACATATCATTATTATCGAAGGTAATGGCTTCGGGAATAACTACAATGGCATCTTCCCGCTGTGGGATAATAATATAGTGCTTAGTTTTCATAAATATGGAAACCCTAATACCCAGGCAGCTATACAGAATTTTCTTGATCTGCAGGAGAAATACGATGTACCGCTCTGGCTGGGGGAGTCTGGCGAGAATTCGAATACATGGTTCACTGAAGCGATCCAATTGGTAGAGTCGCACAATATCGGATGGTGCTGGTGGCAATTGAAAAAGATGGGAATTAACAATCCGCTTGAAATTAAGGTAACGCCTTCTTATCAACTATTGCTGAATTATTGGCTTAAGAACGGACCTAAGCCCTCTCCAGGCGAAGCACAGGCAGCGCTAAATGAATTGCTGGAAAATATAAAGATTCAGAATAATATTTATCATAAGGATGTGACGGATGCTATGTTCAGACAGGTCAATTCTTTTCAAACGATACCTTTTAAGAGACATTTAATAAATAATGGAGCTGTTATAAAAGCTGTTGATTATGATCTTGGGCGGGCTGGCTATGCTTATAGGGATAACGATACTGCCCGTTACCAGTATGCAACACCTTCCGCGCCTTCAGCAGGTAATCGGGGCGGGGTCTATCGTAATGATGGGGTGGATATTCAAGCTGAGGACCTTCAAAAGCAACCCCTTAATTACCATGTCTTTAGTATTGAAGATGGGGAGTGGCTTCAATATACAGTTGCCGTTGTTGATGCCGGAAGGTATACAATTTCCATTACCATTTCTGCGGCTGACGCCGGGGGAATGTTCTCACTGCTATGTAATGACAAGCCATTAGCAGATAACATTTCAATCAATAATACGGGTGGGCTTGCAAATTGGCAGACTGTAGCAATAAAAAATATTGATCTGCAAAAAGGATGGAATCAATTGAGAATAGTTGCCAATAAGGGGGGATTTAATTTTAGCCAGATGCGGTTTGTCAAAGAAAGGTGACCGATAGGCTAAAACATTTGCACGATTTTACTTAAATCAACCACATTCGAAACTCCCAGCTTTTGCATGAGCTTTGCCTTATGTGTGCTTATTGTTGAGATATGTACGGACAGAATACCGGCAATTTCTGAAACATTTTTTCCTTCCACTAAATGATTCATGATTTCCAGCTCTCTGATGGACAGGGTCTCGAACGGGTTTTGTGTCTTTCCTTCAAGGACCTCCTGGGTCAGGACCTCCTGCATTCTGGAGCTCAGGTATCTTCTGTTGTTGAGGGTGCTTACAATGGCTCTACGGATCTCGGATGGATCGGCTTCTTTATTAATAAACCCTTTCACGCCCAGGTGCAGGTATTTTTTTGCATATACATCTTCACTGCTCATAGTGAGGATCAGAATTTTCTGATCTGGTTTCAGGGTAAATATATTTTTTAACAAACTGAATGAATCAGTGGATGGCATGGATATATCCAGGATCGCCAGATCGTATTCGTTGGCTTGTATTTTTTTCCAGACGCTGTCTCCATCGCGGCATTCATCTATTTCCACATGCATGAATTCTTCCTTTAGAAGAAAAGTCAGACCGGTTCTTACAATAAAGTGGTCATCTGCAATTAAAATTCTTTTCATAACAATTAAGGGTATAGTGATAAAAAGATAAGTATAATTGTTTAATTAATGGATACAATATAAATATAACTGATTTGAATAATTTTTAGCGTACGCAAAAGAACGATTTTTTACGCTTTTCCCGACTGGTCTAGATACAAACACTTATTTGCAATCCAACTATTACTAGAGACGACTATCATGAACGCTCCCCGTAGGGGTTGCCTAATCTCCATAGAAAGAATACTATCGGAAATTCAACTACAACTAAGATCTTACTCGTTGAAATATCGCACTTTTGTCTGTCTTTGATCGCGCGAATCAAAAGGGATTCTAAATTGGTAGGGAGGAGTATGTCTATACTCTTCCCCATTTATAAAGATCCTCTTTGAACCACGGCGATCATTTTATCCCTTATTTCTATGATCTCGTTAGAGAATATATCTTCCCGAAAAGGTGATGAAATAATGTTCACCAATCTGAATAACTCATTTGAGACCGGCCGGATACATGGTATCTGGAATGAGGCAGACACTGTTAACACCGGCTTTTTACAACTCCTGACAGGAAATATCCCTCTTAGTTCGGGAATCATCCGATATAAAGGAGAGCGATTGGATCATGCCGATGTAGCCTATTATAACAGGACTGAAATGTCCGGCCCGAATTTAAAAAATGAATCTACTCCGTATCACTACAATAACAAATTGGTTTATCTCTTTGATGATATATTTAATTCCGCGGATACGATATCAGTTGTTAGCTTCTATAAAGCGATCCTTCATTTAAAAAAAATGGGTAGAACGATTCTGATAACTTCTACTGATTATAAAGCATTGAGAGCGTCGACTGATTTCTTTCACATACTTTCAAAAGGGGTGTTTCAGGCCAAGCTGCATTTCAAACAATATGATTTACTGGATGATGTGTTCAGGCATATGCAGCGATAAAAGTTCCGTGGCCTGTCACCGGGTCCTGAAAAGCAGGGTTATCCGGTTACCTGTGTCACCGGGAGTATCTATGGCCAGTTCTGCCTGTATTCTGTCTAATAATTCCAGGATGATCTTATAGCCAAAGCCCTGGCTGTCATTATCCGTCTGATAAGTATTATTAAGGATCTGCGCTATCAGGTCTTTTTCCATACTCCTGCCGGTATCGGTTATGATGATGCGGACAGTTGCAGCATCCTGCACTGCATCGATCCTTATTTCTCCGTTCACCGTGTATTTATTGGCATTATCCGTAAGATTGCGGATGATCAGCTTTAATATATGGGTATCGGAAACCAGCGTAATAGCCGGAGGGATCAGGTTAAGCACGATATTGTTACGGATATCGGCGCCCGGTTCATACAGCGAGACAATTTCCCCGGCGATCTCACGCAGGACTATTTTTTCCTGCCGTACGACAAATCCCTCTTTCTGCGCATTTGTCCAGACCAGGAAATCCTGCGTAAATTCGTACAGGTCATGCGTAGCATTCCGGAACTTCTGCAGCATTTCAGCCAGCTCTGTCCTGGAAATCTTTTGATAATTCTCTGAAATATGAATGGCCAGCATGTGCAGGAACCGAAGAGGCGAACGAAGATCATGCAGGATGATAGCGATCATTTTTTCTTTTACCTGGTTGCTTTCGGACAGTGCCTGCGTCCTTTCTGTTACTTTTTGTTCGAGTTGCTCCGATCTTTTTACCTGGCGGGCATACCGCAGCCAGAAAATAAAGGAAAGAATGCCGATGGCCACAGCGGCGATAAGGAGCCGGAACCAGATCGTCTCATACCAATAGGGGAGTATGGTCCACCGGACCGTCTGGTAACTATACCGTGCATAGGGCTCCTGCTTTCGGATGGTCAGGCTATACCGGCCTTTGTTCAGTCCTGTCAACACCAGCTTTCCATCATTATTCACCGGATGCCATCTGTTATCCAGTTCCGGAATGGAATATTCCAGGTGCAGGTTGGCCGGGTTGCCAAAATAAGGGGAAGAAATGGCAAAGACCAATGGGCCGGCGTCCTGCCCGTGTTCAAAATCATTACTGCCTCCCCCCTTCTTATCGTCTGTGATAAAACGGTCTATAAATATAGGGTGATCGGGGAGTGCAATAGGTATGCTGTCCGGATTGAATAGTACCAACCCATCCAGGGAGGGGAGGGAAAAATGACCGTCCCGGGTGACAATGCCGCAGGGGGTGCATCCCCCATTGAATTCATTACTGGTAAATCCAAAGGACTTGTCGAAATAATAATAAAAGACGCTTTCCCCATGGCCGGATGCATAGTTGTCCAGCTCTTTTTTCGCCACTCTGAATAGCCCCTTGTTCGTGGGCAGCCAGAAATACCCTTGGTTGTCTTCCATAAAGGAATGAACGGTGGCCAGGTTGTTCCTGGGATCCATAGGCATTTTGAGGAAGCCCCCCTTCTCATATTTATAAAAGCCCTGTCCATATGTGCCGATCCAGATACTCCCATCCCTGGCTTTATAGATCGCCCTTACGGAAGCTGAATCCAGCCCCGGCAGGCGACTGAGCGCACCGCTGGTCAGGTCATACGACAATAATCCGGATGAGGTCCCGATCCATAGTATACCGGGATTGACCTCATGGATAACTTGTATTTGCGGGTTCTTCGGTAATCGGGGGACATCAAGCAAAGTCGTTACCTCTTTTCCCCTTACGCGAATTAATTTTTCAGTGTTGGCGCAAATAATATCTTTGTTGCTGCGCTCGGTGATGGACTCAAGCCAGCCTCCAATGGAAGCAACGGTGCTGGAATGGTGCAGGCCGGTGTCTGTCTTTCTTAAGTAACCGTAGGAAGAATACCAGATATCTCCGGTTGAAGACAACAAAAATGCCGGCATGTCATATATACCGGGTGTGGCTAAATTTTTTGTGCTGTACCGGCTCAGGATACCGGAGGAGGTCAATATCCTGCCATCCGGTAATTCCACCTGCCCATACAGACTATTGATGGCATAGTTGTCGCTGGTAAAAAAAAGCTGCTTGAATTCGTGTTTTTTGAGAATGTATAATCCACTGGTCGCCGTACCTACATATAAAACGCGGTATCCCTCGTCATAGATCAGGCAGTTGATATTCTTGATGGAAGTATTGGAAGCCAATACGTCGAAATCCAACTGCCCCTCCCGTATATGTAACAGCAGGATATTCCCTTTGCTAACCAGGAAGGTATGGCTGGTATCTCTTATGGCCTTTAAATTAGCCTGCATCAGATAGGGCCCTCCCACTTCGGTCCGGCTAAGGAATTCCAGGAGCCGGCTGCTGCCGGTAATCTCTTTTTGCAGGCGCCCCCCTTTATAAGCATAAAGGCGATTCTGCCTGTCTACAAAGATATAAACATCCCCCACTATGAATTGGATCTTGAATGCATGCCCCGTAATTTCAGAAAGAGGATGGATGCCGGCAGTACTTTCATCCAGGTAATAATAGCTTGAATCCTGTCTTACATAGGCTTGCCGCTCATTGACAGTGACCAGGTCGCCATTGATCTCCAGCTGGTTGAGAAGGTTCCTGAAGGGGGAGGGTTCATTGCCACCCGCCCATTTTTTATAGATCCTGGCAAAAGAAAATAACCGGTTATCACTTCGGAAGTGTTGATGGGGATTGGCGGAAAGAACGCTATCCTCCTTCAACTGGTAATCGGCTGTCACCGTCAGGATCCGGTGGCTGCCAAACCAATTCTCCAAGAGTATCTGGCCTGATCCCTCCGCTAAGCCGATCAGGGAACACCTGTTGGACGATAAGGCAGGCGTGTTCTCCATATTGTACTCCCGGAAATTCCTGCCATCAAAACGGACGAACCCCATTTCCGTAGCCAGCCAGAGAAAGCCGTTCCTGTCGAAGGCCATATCATTGATGCTGTTTTGAGGAAGGGCGTTATCGCTATTATAGTTAACAACGCTAAACCCGGGCACAATTGTTTGTTCTTTTGATGGCAGGAATTGCGATAGATAAAAGAAGAGTAGTATAAGTGATCTTAAGCGCTGAGACATTATATTATTCTATCTGGAACAAAGTTCAAACAATAATTTAATATTCTCATTACTTATTATACCAAAACGCAGGCCTGGCATAGGAAAAATAACTTTTATTAGTAATCGTATGACAAGCCAATAAGTGTTTGGCCTACACTTATTGGCTTTTACGACCGATCATACCCATTTAATGACGGATAAGCATTTTTATTTTTTCATAATTTTCGCCATCATACAGCTGCAACACATACATCCCATTGGGCAGTTCCTGCAAATGGTCAAGGGACAGTGTGTTCATCCCGGTTGCAGCCTGGAATTGTTTGTGCCAGACGGAATGGCCGGTCATATCGATCAGGCGGATGGATATGTCGGCGTTGTGATCACTTATGAAACTAAGAGTGGCAGATTCTGCAGCAGGATTGGGTGTTACCATTAATTTAGCAGGGACTGATAGCTTTACCTGGACAATTTTGCTGAATGCGTATTGCCCGCCTACAGTTACCTGTTTGACCCGGTAATAGATAAGAGGATGGGTGTTGCCGGTTCCGGGATCTGTATAGGTATAGTCATTAATGCTGCCGGGGGCTGGTTTATATGCGATCACTCCGGCAGTGGTAAAATTGTTCCCATCGAAACTTTTCTCGACGGTATATTCATGTACGTCCTGCTCATTGGCGACCTGCCAGTCGACTATACTATTTCCATTTTGATCGCTAGCTGAAACCGATAGGAATTCTGTTGCCAATACGGCACAAACAAGGGGGAATACCGGAGTCTGGGCCTGCGTAATGGCTTGATTTTGTATGCCGGACGTACCATCTGCGGCATAATAAGTGATTCCGCCATGGGCTGCATTGGCGGTAGTTCCTGCGGATCCTCCATTGACGGAAGCGGCCGCTAAGGCGCCATTGCTATAGACAAAGCCACCCCCACCACCGCCACCGGGGCCATGCTGCTGACCGCCACCTGTATTGGTGGAGCCATTTGAGCCATCGGCGTGCACGGTAACGCCTGAAAGACCGCTTCCTGCGATGATCACTACACTCCCACCGGCGCCGCCACCACCACCGCCATCATTTAGTACCTGAGAATTCGTGTATAATCCGCTTGCATTGATAGTGCCTGCACCGGTGATGATGCCTGCGGTAACCAGGACGATCCCACCTCCGGGCATGCCACTGCTGGATACGCCACTGCCGGGTGTAGCTCCGACAGGGGGGCCATAAATACCGGTGCCGCCATCGGTGCTGCCTGCGCCACCGCCGCCACCCATGACCAATCGGGAAGGGGTGACTTGTGCAAATTTAGCGCCAGGTAGCCCGCCTGTAGGAAGGGTCCATGTATTCCAGCCATGACCCCCAATTCCACCTGGGCCCCCATTGCCTCCCCCGCCGCCGCCTGCGTTATTGCTATTGCCTGTAGGACCGCCGTCCGTTGCTCCTCCTCCCGCATTACCAGGAGCGCCCATGTTCATGCTGCCACCCGGATAGCCTTCTAAGGCTACGCCATTATCCAAAGCGGGGCTTGCCCAGTTATTATTAATATACCGGGGAGTGCCTGCGATGCCTTCGCCTTTGGCGCCGTTGGCGTTTGCCGTAGTCATGGCCATATAATCCGTAGATACACCCGTCCCTCCCCCATTTTTGAATTGCTTGCCGCCCCCGCCCCGGAACCCTTTGCCCGAAGCATCGATCGTTTGCCCATTCATATTCAGGGTTTGGGTGGCATACAGCACGATGACGCCTCCTGTTGCTCCATTCCATGCAGGCGGTGCGATCGTTGCCCCCAATGTTGCATTGTAATATACAGGCACCCGGATGACCTGGAAGGTATATTGGCCATTCCCAGCGCCGCTATAAGCGGAACTTTTATAACTATTGACGAGGGCGGATTGAATGGTCAGCGTTCTTGTTCCTCCTGTCAGCGCAACTGCATTGGTAGCCACTACGTATTCCATTTTGCCCGCCACTAAATTACCGTTATTCAGGTATCCGCTCCCGGTGGATCCGTCGCCATAGGCAATCGTGTTGCTGGAAGTGAACTGTGCGCCCTGCATCTGGATAACTAATAAGATATCCAATGGAGCGATCGGAGTGGAGCCGACTGCATTACCCAAGGTAATGGAGGTGGTACCTGCATTTGCATTGGCTGTGCCGGGATAGTAGGTATTGGTATAGGTACTGATGGTCGGAGTCGAAGAGGTCGGGCAGCTTTGTGCTTCCGCGACCGAATGGGCTAAGAGCGTCGTTAACAGGATACAGGCATGTATACCAGCCTTGCTGCTTTTTAACAAAGAATATTTTTTCATTTAGGGATTGGATTTTAAGGGTAATGAACTACTATATTCTAAGAGTATTTACAACAAAGATAGCCGCCCCTTCGGGCTATGGAAGCATTTAAGGGTAAGAGCCTATGTGCCACTCAAACTATTACGAGGGCAGCATCCCGGGCAGATAAACCATATTTACTCAAAGGCCCCGCACATTATGCGAGGCCTTTGTTAAAGCGTAGCCGGGGGCTATACACCTGGCCGCAGTAGTTTATGATAAGTAATGTATGAACCAAATACAAAAATGAGTCCTACGAATACAGGGATCCAGGCAACAATGGGATCACCTACTGCCAATCCGGAATAAACGGCCCCTGTCAGATCAAAGGTGAATCCTGCATAGGCCCATTCCTTCAATCTTGGATTGCCCGGAACAAGAATGGTGATGACGCCTAATATTTTTGCAATGGCGAGGAATTTAAACAAAGAGAGGGGATAACCAATGTGTTTCGCAAATTCAGCGCCTTGTGGATTATCAACAAAACTGCTGAAGGCTGAGAAGAGCATTAGTGCAACCATCAGGATGGTAAATATCCAGTAAAAGATCTTTGTTGTTTTCATTATGACAATTTTTTGATTGTAAATATAAATGTTACCGTTCGGTTTCGCAAATTTTTCTGCCTCTTTATTTGGCTTGGTTGGACCCGAAACAATAACGATCTACAATAAGTATATCAGCGAATACCGGCCGGATAAATTACTTAGCTTTGGATGGATGCAACATACTTACGACAGGCTAAAACAAAAGGTCCTAAGCATCGCTGATCTCCCGGCGAAAGATCTGGAAAGCTTTTGCGCTATTGCCAGCCCTTTGAAATATAACAAAGGAGAGATCCTTTTAAAAGAAGGGGAGACTTGCAGAAATATTTATTTTGTACAGCAAGGATATTTACGATCTTACCACACCCGCGATGGGCTTGAAATAAATACGGGTTTTCATTTTGAGGACTCCTTTGCCACTAATTTGAAAAGTCTCCGAACGCAGTCGCCTTCCGAATCCTTTCTCGTGGCTGCAGAGCCGGTCCTCGTTTTCCAATTCACCAGCGAGATAATGAAGGACCTCTATACCAGATGCCCCCCGATCGTCGACTTTGGAAAAAAGCTGTTAGAAAACCTGGCAATCGAACGGGAAGAAGACCTGAACCTCTTCAGACTGTATTCTGCCGAAGAAAGATTTCGGCATTTCGAAGAAAAAAGGCCCCAGATTCTACAGAGAGTGCCACTGTCCTACCTGGCCAGCTATTTAGGCGTGGCGAGGGAAACGCTGAGCCGGTTCCGAAAGAAATAGCTCAAAATATCTCTTTTTTGTGATTTTTATCACACGGCGCGACCCCGGTCCCGACTTATGTTTGCGTCATAAAATTTTTCAATCATGGCAACAGTTACACAAAACAAAGCGTTGGTCGAACGCTACAATAGAGATTTTATCGAAACGAAGGATCTTCAGGTTTTTTATGAGTTAATTGCTCCGTCCTTTGTCAATCATGCCGCGCCTGCGGGCAAGCAGGGGTTTACCGACACTATCCATTTTTTCGAACAGATATTGTGGCCGGCTCTTACGGGGGTCACCGTCGAGATCCTCGACCAGATAGGGGAGGGAGACAGGGTCGTTACCCGTAAGATCCTGCACGCGATCCAGGAAGCGGAATTTATGGGGATGCCTGCTACTCATACCGCGGTGGAGATCGAGGTCATCGATATTTTCCGGATTGAAGATGGAATGCTGGCGGAACATTGGGGAATGGTAAAAAATTAAGAAATCGCCATTGCTGGTTCTCATCTCAAGGAGGGCAATATTTGCACATTAAGAGAAGTCGCTTTCAGGTTGGTCTGCGCGTCAACACGGCCTATTCTCAGCACATGATTTCCCTCTTGAAGGTCCGATAGATCAAGCTCCACAGACTCCTGCGGGGAATTCTCCCGGCGCCTGGCAGTACGCACAACTGTTCCGGTATTATCCAGCAATTCCACCTTTATGGGTTGACCCTCAACAGCGGCCAGTGCCAGTAGTTTTTCCGATGCTGAAGTGTCCACCTGGAAAAGGAAATGATTTAATGCATGGTCAAGACGTAATGGAGGATCGCCTAAATCAGGTAGCGGAATTACTTCCTGTCCCTGCAATGGGCCCGGCAAATGGGCCGGGTCCACTTCCAGTTGGAGTTTTAAACGATAGCGGGTTACATTCATGCCGGATATTTCAACAAAGCTGAAGCCATCCCTCGGTAATGTTATCTTGCCTGAACGTTGCCCTGTTTCTTTTGTAAGTATGTTTCGGGCTGCATCGAATACGGTAATATCGATCGGCGCGTCGGTGAGGCCGATATGCAGGATGGGTACGCTAAGCGGGTTCACCGGAATGGATTGAACCTTAAAAAAATCCTTGTCGCCTGGTGTATGTAACGTAAGATCGTAAATACCTCCCGGATTAGCCGATCTGATGGTAACAACGGAGGTATCGCCTGGATCTAAAAGACGGATGAAAGTGCTTGTATCAAAGGTTTCATTGGGTTCAAATTTATCTGCGGCCAATGGCGCATCCTCTATACTTACGGTTAGTTCGTACAGGTTAATGGGCCCCCGCACATTGATCTTGTAGGATCCCGGGGCAATTAAACCACTGAGTTGCGTCATGCCGGGAGAATCATTAACGGTCAGTTCAGCCACCGCCCTGCTGAGTGCATCATCGGGCTCCAGGCTGGCAGACAATCCCCCAAGTAACGCGTAAGAATTCACTTTCAGGTCCATCCTTGAGAAGGTATGGACTTCGAACTTATACCAGTTTGAATGTGTTTTTGACGTGATCGCATCGAGGTTGGGAGCGGATCGCAGGCGAAAAGGCATCAGGACACCGACTGCATTTGCCTTGAGTTGCCGGGCGGTTTCCGGTAGGGCATGCGATTCAGCAGCGTCATCCGGTATCCTCCCACCCATGGCCGCCAGTACAGCGGCATAGGCATCTACCCCGATATTCACCTTACCCGAACCATGCCACCCGGTTTCCTCGAGGATCTGCCTGGCTCTTGATGAACTGAGCGTGTTGATAGGTGCGACGGCTCGCATCATTCCCAGTATGCCGCTGACGAAAGGCGCAGCAGCAGAGGTCCCGCTAAAAATGCTGCCTTTGGGATTGTTTTCATCGGGAATAACAGGAATATCCGTAGGCGCCCAAACATTGACGGAGGACCCATAATTGGAATAGGATTGTGCTTGTCCGGCATTATTCACCGCACCTACAGTAATGGTTCCGGGAGTTCGTGTTGCCGGGCGTATGTTATCCTCGTCGGGAAGGCGCCTTCCGCCATTGCCTGCTGAGGCAACGACGATCAGGCCATGATCCGTGGCGAATTTAAAATTATCATCCCAGATAGAGGTAGGAAAAAATAATTCTGTTGCAGACATACCGAGCGAAATATTCAATACATCGATGCCTAATGAAAGACATCTGGACAAGCAGGTAAGGTATTGATCAAGTGATCCATCAGTCTTGAACAATACGGGACTGGCGACGGTCCCGCCTACACCTGCTGCACCGGTTCTGTTGCCTACACCTGCTGTTGCTACACTGGCTGAACCATTGCCGTGCCAGGGAAAAAGCACTCCTCCTTCTGCCGTCAATCCGCTCGCCCCCCCGGCGCTTACTCCCTCATCCATTAAGTTTAGTTGAATGACAGTTGACCCCAGATCTGAACTGACCTGGCCACTGGCCACTCCCGGATTGAATCCGTTTAACCAGAATCCCGCATCAAGAATGCCTATGAGAACTGGTTTGGTGGAACGAAATTGCCGGAATAACTCGATGAGTTGCCAGGCAGCGGCAACTCTTGCCTTACCTGTGTAGGCATTTATTGAAAATGGATCGGAAGGATTCGAGTCAACAGGGTTCTGAAGGGGTAGTGTTGCTGTATCGGAGATTAGGTTAAGTCCAGCTTTTCTGCCATCAGTGACAAGTTCAGCTATCAAGCTAGTCAAACCTGCTGCGTTATCCGATGTTACGGACAGGTTTTTAGACCACGCAGCCCGAAGCAGTTCTGAGCCTCGTTGTGTGGCGGGGGGAATTTTTTTTAATTGCAGCAGGACAGGCAGTGGCATATCTTCTATGTTCGCGCCATTTTTAGGACCAGTACCCCCCGGTAGGAGTGGAAGAGGTTGTCGTTTAATTATTTCAGCTCCAAAACGTTTAATAATTTCGGCAATCAGGTCCTGGTCCTTGCTGTCAACAATAATTTGGTTGGCAACGAAGACACTTCCGGGCCGCCCGTCTACTTCTACTGCTTCAATGGATCGGGGAAGGTGCCTGGAACGTCCGCGCGTCCACCGGGCTACTTCCGTATGAGTGGCCACAGGGACAATACCTGCATTTGAATTATAGGATTCCATATGTTAACGATTTTTATTTTTAATGATCACGCTCTTGTCGCACCGGTAAAACAAAAGTATTCTTCCATACCGGCTTCTACAATCCCATAGATATGGTATTTACGACAATGAAGCGACGTCTTAAAACAGGGCGGATTTTCTTTTTTTCTGACGGTTTGAGGTTGCATATTGAAACCTCAGAAAACGGCAATTCTTTGAGGTTGCAAAATGCAACCTCAAAGGGCCGAGGCGGAATAAGGTATCTGCCTTATGCATTTACTGAACAAGGGGTTGCTATGTTGAGTGGTATCTTGAACTCAGATAAAGCAATTGCCATGAACATTGCTATTATGAGAGCTTTTGCTGAAATAAGGCGAATTATATATCAGCAAAATGATTTAAAAGAACAAATGAGAGAAATTAAAGAAAGATTAGGTGAACATGACGCGCAACTAAACCATATTTATGATGCAATGGAAAATTTGCTGGATGAAAAGGCGGCCCAAAGAAAATGGGATGACCGGGAAAGAATAGGGTTTAAAAAATGAGATAATTGGGAAAATAGGGTTGCTGAAACCGGTGATTTCAATCTGTAAACTGAACCGAATATATCATTGGCAGGTAGTTATTGAGTACCTGCCAGTTTTCGCCCCTGTCCGATGAAAAAAATAAATTGCCTGTAGTAGTGCCAAATGCTACATCATCAGCACTGCTTGCCAGTGCATGGCGGTAAACAATATCGAAACAACCTTTTTGAGGCAATCCTTTCCTGAGATCTTTCCAGCTTTTGCCTCCGTCGTCGGTGCGGCATATGCTCAGGCCGCCCTGGATGGCTGTGCGATTCTCATCACTATTGGCAGGAGCAACCCAGGCCTGGTCGGGGTTGTCATCTGCAACAGCAATAGCGAACCCGAATCGGGCGGGACCTTGCGACTGACTTACGTCCTGCCAGTTTTTTGCGCCATTGGTGGAGCGAAAGATGCCGCAATGATTCTGCTGCCAGAGTATATCCGGATTGGTCGGCGCAGCAACGAGAATATGTGGGTCGTGACCAGTTTCAGCAGCAGGATCAGGAAGAAAGTCAGCCCTTAAACCATTGTTACGTATTTCCCAGGTTTTGCCGGCATCTGCAGTTTCGAATACTCCGGCACAACTGACCGCAACGTGAATATGATTTTCATCCCGCGGGTCTACTACAATAGAATGAATGCCCGGCTGGTCGCGTCCCCCGCCAAACCAGCCTTCTTTACGGGTTGGGTGTTTCCACAATGACTCTACCAGCTGAAAGCTATTCCCTCCGTCTTCGCTCAGGAACAACCCTCCCGGATCAGTGCCAACCCATAATTTGGAAAGAAAATTTTTACCACCATGCGCCATTGACCAGATGTAGCGGGTGGCAGCCGGCATGCCGTCTTTAATTTCTTCCCCTTCCGGGTATGCTGGAGCAGCTACTTCCTCCCAGGTATTTCCCCTGTCTTTTGAGCGGTGAAGCTTAACGCCCCAATGCCCGTGGTCGAGGCAGGCCCACCAGGTGCCGTTGCGGGGGTCGGCATAGGCAATGGAAACCGGCATGCCTTCGAAGGAGATATTTTCTACCTGCCAGTAATTGTTTTGCAGATGATAGGTAATAAACCCTTTGCGGGTTCCTAATAGAAGTGTTGATTTCATAAGCTTAACATTTTGAGTTATCCTCCGGATAAAGCCTGTATGATGTAGATTTCGCTGTTTTCAGAAAATAAATCGCTCAATGCGGTGCGGTCTTTTATTATCGTTCCGTCAATGAAGATATTGACATGTTTTCGCAGGTAACCCTGTTCATCGAGCAGGTAGGAGCGGACCCCGGGACAAGTGAGTTCTATTTCATGGAGAATTTCTGCCAGCGTATTTCCTTTAGCCGGCATATTCTTCAACCCGGGAAAAAATCGCGTTAACGCGTGAGTAAATTTTACCGTTGGCATTGCAATGATGTTAGATGACGCCGCGTGCCAACTACTAAGGTACAGAATATTTTGTACGTTTAATCGACCTCCACCACTGGTATAATATTTGATACCTGTATAACAGCGGAGGAAAATGACTGATATCTACAAATTTCTTTTTTATGGATATTCATAGCGGTCAAAAAAGACCATTCCCCGCAGTGGCTATAGTGTCAATGCTGGTTTTACTTTGCCTTTTTCCATGCCAACACTGGATTGCCAACGTATTTCCCGGAATATCCGGGCTCGCAAGGATCGATACGAGCCTGACTATCCTGGATATTCCTGTTCGTATGCCTGTTACGGTAGATATGATCCTGGTGCCGGGTCTTTTCATCCTTAGTTATATGGTCGTGATCTTGCTCTATCCTTCCCGATCTGGTATGTCTTCCTGGCGGGAGGCCATACAGAGGGTGGGGGCTGTTTTTGCGGGAGTATTTGCTTTATTGCTTTGTATGGCATCCGGGGCCCTGATCTCCTATCTGGTGCGGGACTATCTTCCCAAGTCCATTAGGAACGGGATCGACTCTTTGGCGATAAATGCGGACATCCATCTTCCTTATGCGGGATATGAAGCCATTCATCTGCGTGGAAATGTAATATTACTAGCATGTTTTATCATCGGTATAGCGATCTGTATCCGGCAAGTAAAAAGAGCGCCGCGGACCCGGAAAGTAGCGCGATTGACGCCTGAACAGCAGATGACACCGTATGAACGGATGCTACGGGAGAAACGGGAACTGGAAAAACAAAAGGCAGCAGAAGCGCGAATGGCAACACATGCCCGATCACAGCAAGGGACAAGCCGGAAAACCGCGGGTATGAAGCCGGGATCGATCCGGTCCGATGGTAAGAAGCTGCCTGCCCTATGCCACAATCACCCCGTTCACACTATCGAGCCGGAGGCTGTCAATTACATGCCGATGGAATGACAATTGGTTGGATGTTGACATCGAGCGGCTAATAATTTTGATGTTTTCACTAAGCCGCCTCTCCTGTTTAACTCTTATACCCGTAAAATGTCCGCAGCGTGGCCGCTATTTTTTACATTTTTTTCCTAGATTTAGTACATCTGCGAATGGTGTTGAAATTTACCCCGTCCCCTTTCTTTTAGGTCTGTCACGCTAAACTGAATCTATGAAATTCTCTTACAAAAGGGGGATTGCCTGCTCTATTATTGCAGTCATGGTCAGCTCCTGTAATAAAAATGAGGGCGCCTCCAGCCCCCCTTCTGCATTTCAGGCTTCTTTCAAGATCTACGAGAACATTTTGGGTTTAAAGTACTTTGAAACCGATACGATAGTAAATTATGAAGCGGATTTTACAGCTCCTGAAGGCTATGATAGCTATACATGGACAGTTGGGACGGATCCCGCCATTCATAAGGAACATACGCTTCATTTGAATTTTCCGCTGTCGGCTACCGGGAAGACGATAGGCGTAACACTTATAGCTTCAAAGAACGGTGAACGCGACACCGTTGAAAAGACCCTTACGGTTATGGCCGTCAGAGGCACCAAAACCGGTTCACAATTATCCAACAGCGTGCTGTTGCCTTACTTAGGAAAGTTCGAAGGTAGCTATGAAGATGCGCCGGAACATAAATTCGTCATGACTATTACCGATCTCGAACCCGCGCCCGCCGGGAACCAGGATCTTTTTTTTTATGATTTTCGCGTCTATAATCTGCCGGAGGGTTGCGGGGCCGATTACAGAAGCGGACAAGCCTGCATGGTAACGGATATGGCTCCTTCCCATTATGCCTACCCTTTTGAATACGCCTATAAAGCATTCTATGTCAAAGATGGTTATGACCTGAGCTGCTGCCCTCCGGTAACATTGTGGGGATCCCTGGATTCTGTAAACCGGAATAAGTTGTTCGTCGAATGCGGTTTTTTGTACACGGATTCCACGGGAAAAACAACCACTACCCAACGAAAATTCATAGGGTTCAGAATTTAGGCATTCCTATACTCCAAAATAATGATGTATGAAAAGCAAATTTTACCTGCTGATACTGCTGATAATCTTTCATGTACGGTTATCAGCTCAGTTTTACAATATCGCTCCCTGCTACGATACGCCGCCGAATGGGGCTGACTTTGACTGGACGGCGCAAACCTATACCATTTATACGATCTCGCACGGGGCTCAGGTCGTAAATTCACCCTTTTATGAGAGCAGCCTGGACAATCAGAATATTAATGAATTCTCCGCGTATGCCGTCAAAGATTTTTCGCCCCAGGACGGATGGGTCTTTCTAAAGAAAAATTTTGGCACATCCACCACGGGTACAGACTTTCCCTACCTGATCCTTTATAACAAACATTCCGGGACGCTACGGGTATTTATGGCATTCGGCCAGTTGTACGGTCAAAATGACGCGGCAACGATCACCCTGACATATGGTAACAACTCTTACCGTTCCGCCATGCTGGAAAATTACAACGGGCAGAACTACTACAACGCGTTGGATAATTTCACCAACAATGTTTCTCCCGTCAAAATCAATAACTATTTCAGTAACTCCGTCCTGTACTGGTTTCATGCGGATTTTGTCATGAACTATGACCCTTGCACCTGTAATTATAACAGTACGCTGTTATTTTCCATCAACCTGGCTTCTAATGGCAACCTGCACTTTACCCTTGACGGTACGGCCATACAAAACCTTCAGCCGGGCACGGATGGCTATGGAAGAACGGGACAGATAGGAAATCAAAGCAACCTCAGCAACCTGGGGGCCGTAGGTTCCACTTTCAACAATATCCAAAAAGGGATCAATTTTATAAAGCCGCTGGCGGATAATAGTACTAAATGGCAAAACCTGGATCCTGCCAATCAGAACTTTTTTTCTGCGCTGAGTACTGATTTGGGAGGGATCGGCTCGGTGCTGAGCTTCGCCAATTTTTTTGTAGGATTGTTCGGGGGAGGCAGTTCTGCACCAGTCAAGCCCCTGGCTTTCAATATAAATTTGACAGGTAGCGGAACGATCAGTTATACCAACCCTTACGGAACGGTGACATTACCCATACCCGGTGGCAATGGCACCGGCCTGGATCCCAATACACTGACCCATTACAACAATGCCTTAGGCGTTTTTAATCTGATCACCACGCCGACAACTATTTTAACCGGAGAATGGATTGCCTATGGTGGCGAAGACCCCTGGGGTACCTGGTTTCAGCAGAATAATGAGTATTATATCAGCATGCCCAACGATATTAAATATACCATTAACCCCAATGCAGGCCTTAGCCTGGATCCTCAATACATTAATTTAAGCGCCTGTTATGAATATAAATATGCGGACGAGACAGCAGAACGTCAAAGTCCGATTTTCCCCCTTGGATGCTTTAAATACTATCAGCCGGCTATTTATGAGTACTATTGGAATAGCCAGAATACCGATGGCAGCACAGACCTTACTGACCATATGTTGGAATACTTTTATCTCAAAATAATTGCGAAATTCAAAACGGCCGATTTGACAAAGGATGTGCTTTATGAGAACAGGTATTACCTGGCAAATGCAGAGCAGGGGGTAAATAACAATACGCCTCCGGGCCCGGATATTCTGCCGCCGGACAATTGCAGCGAATTCACCGCACCCGCCAGTGCCAGCGAGATCGCCACATTTTGCAATAGTTCTACCTATCAGAGCAAAGTTACCCAGTTTGCCGCAGTCAGGGATACTTTCGCTATCGCCGCCGATACGAATGTGGTTGTGCCGCATTCGCTTAAAGTATCGCCCAACCCCAGCGCCGACCATTTTGTTTTGAGTTTCTCACTGGAGGAAGATTCCTATGTCAGGTCTTACCTGGCGGATATGAACGGCAAAGTCGCGAAAGAGATCCTGCCATCGGGGACGATCGGCAAGGGCGAACATACCTATGAGGTCAATACAACGGATCTTGCTGGAGGGATCTATGCATTGGTATTTATAAGCGATAAAGGTATGCACACTGAAAAAATAATACATATGCGATGAGGGACTTGCCCAGGGGCTCCCGGGCTACTGCCGGGCCAGCCGCTCCCGGATCTCCTGGAATAGGTAATCGGGGCCTGCGGTAGCTGCTTTTTCTTCTGTTAAGTATTCAATTTCCTCTTCCGGCTGAAACTGATAGCGCACAAAATGTGTCTCGTCTTGCTGATTCGTGAATTTGAAGGTGTTGACCCCATAATAAATAAGCTTGGCATAACTCGCCGGCAACGTGCAGATACTATTGAAGATCTTGGCGAGGGGATGCGATTTCATCGTGTGGTGTTTAAAAAATTAGATCTGGCAGCGCCCAGATCAATTTTCCCCCCGTCCGGTTTTTCGAGCCAGGGAATGCGCTATTTTATTTGAAATTTGATAAAGTATTCTACCGATCCAGGCCGGAGCAAGTTTGGCATCCTCCCGCCGATGCAAAAAATCAGGTTTAAACACTTAGCTGAAAAAGAATTCATCGATTAGTTTTCCTGTCTTTAGGCCGGCATATTACCTTGTGCCCGGCATTTTTATCACCGGTTAGTTATTTCTTTCTTCGTTCTGTTGAATTTCCTTTTGGTCGAATCTGATTGGTGTTTAAGTCCTGTTAAATCATAATCCATGTCTAACCCAACCAGCACCTGCAGCATCAATGTTATTGTTTCCAACCAGACCGGCCAGGGAAACATTACCTTTAATTCCTTGGATTTTTTGACCAATCACGATCCTCTCACGTTACCGCCTGTGGTGACAAATGTGTTATCTGACGGTGCTGCCGGTGTAAATATATTAAGCGCATATAATTATCAACAGACCCCCGGGCCGGGTGCGCCGTCATCAACCTCTGTCGGTACCGCTGTTTTTAATTTACCCAATGGCGATCCGCTCACTATTTCATGGGATTTAAGTGCTTACAGCGGCGGCGATATGCCTTCTATTATTCCGAGCCAGGCATATAATGTGACCGGCGTTACAACTCCGGAAACGGATGGGTATAATTATACATTTACGCTGGTAATAACGCCGCAATAAGGGATGATCAACTGGTGTCCGACTATTCATTAACTAAATTATATGATATGAAAAGAGATGTTCAATGTTTTGTGACTAATAATACAGACCAGTCGTTTTATGTTCAAACTAAAGACCTTTCACACGGGGAAACTGATACCGCTCCTCAAACGATCAAAGCGAATCAGCCCAGCACTTTGATATTCCATTTTCACAAGACGACAGCTTCTACGTATGGTGTAACGGGCTCTGTAACGTACGAGCTTTATGATAAATCCATCCTCTATTTTTCCTTTAATTGTCCTTATACTCAGCAAGGAACAGAGGGCGAGGGAAACTGTTTCTTTTATGCCGGATTGCAGAATGTACCGGCCATTACAACCTATACGATAGAGTGTACTGTTTCTATAGACGGCAATCCGATGAATGCCAGCAATCCTGCCAAGGGAGGTACGATGGTAGCCAATATCGTTATTAATGACTAAGCCTCTCGATTTTTTTTATTAATAATTTTATATGTCCAATCCAACTGATACCTGCAGCATCAATGTTGTTATCACCAACAGTACCGGTCAGGGAAGTATAACATTCAATTCCTTAGACTTCTTATCCAGTCATAATCCATCCACATTACCGCCTGTGGTCACCAATATCGTAGCTGATGGTGCTTCGGCGGTAAATATATTAAGCGCCTATAATTATTCATGGCCTCCGGATCCTAATGATCCTGATCCTCCGTCATCATGTTCTATCGGAACAGCTATCTTCAATTTGCCTAATGGTGATCCGCTTACTATTTCATGGAGCCTGAATGCCTTAAGTCCGACCGACAATGATATGCCTTCCATTATTCCAAGCGAGGCATATAATGTAACGGGTGTTACCACGCCGGTTTCCGATGGGTATAATTTTACTTTTACGCTTGTTATATCGCCTCAATAAATCCTCTTCCTTTATGAGAAAGGGAACATTGACGTTTTTCGCAGTTCTCCTGGTGTATTCTTCCGTCCTGGCACAGCTGTCTCCATACAATGGTATTGTTGAAGGAAGCCTGATTGTTTCGCAAACAGGCGCAGCAAGCTATATTATCCCGATCGATATTCCGCCAGGAATCAACGGTATTCAGCCCTCCCTCAGCCTGGTGTATAACAGCCAGTCCGGAAATGGGACTGTCGGAATAGGTTTTTCACTAAGTGGCTTTTCTTCGATCACAAGAGCAGGCGCCACCGTGGCACAGGATGGTTTTCGCGGGGGCGTAAATTATGACGATAACGACCGTTTTTCGCTTGATGGGATCAGACTTATGAGAGCGGACCCCGCCGGCAGTAATTATTTTACGGTAGGGGCAAGTTATTACACAGAGCTGCAGGATTGGTCTAAAGCAATAGCCGAAAGTGCAGCTGGTACAGGGCCGGCTTTCTTTACTGTATATCGGAAAGACGGCTCGGTTGCTCAATACGGCAACGGGCAGGGAAGCGGGATTCCCGCGCAGAGCGCGGGCGGGACCAATCCCGGCCTGCAAGGATCAATAAGGGCCTGGATGATAAATAGTCTTACGAGCCCCAATGGAAATACCATCCGCTATTTTTATACCAGCACCCCTAAAGATTTGCAGGGGAACTTTCTTCCGGCAAGTTCGGATAGCAGCGCTTTTCCAGATGCAATTTATTATACTTCCAATGGTTCCGTAAATGCCGGCAGAAAAATTCAGTTCCTGTATGAGTCTAGACCGGATACTCTTTTGCGGTATGAAGGTGGGGCACATGCATCAGTTCCCGTAAGGCTTAAAGCGATCCAGACGTTTGTTATCAGCCAGTCGGATACTTTAGGCGTAAGTACATACTTGCTGACCTACGACAATTCAGCGCCATTGGCGGTGAGCAGGCTTGCTTCCATCGTAAAAACCGGCAGTGCAGGCGGTAGCACGCAGCCATTGGCATTTCAATGGACGAACGGTGCAGACGGCTTGGCCGGAAATGCCATTTCGTGGACCGGACCTTCCTCTAATGCCGGTTATGAAGGAGACTTTAATGGTGATGGGAAAACGGATATTCTTCCGGTGAGCAATAATGTTATCTCTGCCATTTACTATGCCACAGGTACCGGATTTACAAAACAGCCGCTTCCGTCTACGATTTTGGTTAACGCTACGACTTATGTTGCAGATTATAATGCAGACGGACTGCCGGACCTGCTTGTGTTAAGGGGGGGTACAGGACTGCTTTACTTTTCTACCGCGCAGGGACTTGGTACTACTGCTGATACAATCTATTCCCTGCGATATAACACGACAGGGGCCGGTATATGGATAGCAGATTTTAACGGGGATGGAATGGCGGATATCTTTTCTTTGATCGGAACAGCAGGCTCGTTATACCTGGCCAATGGAAATGGATTTAACAGTGCGCTGACCTTTCCGGGCTTGTCGGTGCAGGCAAACCAGATTTTTGTTGCCGATTTCAATGGTGACGGACAGGCAGACATCTTTTCGGGTGGTTTCAGTGGCGGGAATCTGTATTTATCCGATATCTCTCGTTCCAGTAGTTTTCAGCCTCTTATCACTACAATTGGCCTTACTCTTGGCAGCGTCGCTCAAAACAACATGGTGGCCGATTATAATGGGGATGGCCTGGCAGATATCTTAACGCATACGGGGCAGCAGTACAATTTATATTATTCCACAGGACATGGTTTTGACAGTGCCGTTGCTATTAATAATATAAATCTGAATGTGACACAAAACTGGGTGAGCGACTTTAATGGTGACGGAGCCATGGATTTTTACACGCTATCTGGTACTTCCGGTGTCATTTATTATTTTTATGGCAATAAATTCCAGGCCCAGCCCGGTTCTTCTCCGCCTTTTCTCAGCGCAGGTACCTGGACCGGGGATTTTAACGGCGATGGGATAGGGGATCTGTTTGCAGCCAATACGTCCACGATATATTACGGAACGACTACTTCTTCTTCTGTACTCTCCACTGTCAATCAGGTCCCCAATCTTGTTACGACTATTGATAACGGTATTTATGGTATAATTTCCCTTATCCATAAGCCCATTACGGATACGGCAGTCTATAAGACCGGGGCAGTCTCTTCCGGATTTGTGGAAGGGCTGCGAACACAAAACAAGTATAATCCGCTGGCGCTGGCACCCACCCAACTGGATCCTTATCCGTTTGTACGGACCCAAACTGCTTTATATGCAGTACAGAATTATACGCTATCCGATGGATTGGGCAATAGTTATCCTTATTGGTATCAATATGGCGGGTCGCTGTATGATATACAATCCTACGGTTGGCTGGGATTTCAGGAAATAATAAAAACGGATAGCTGCGCGCAAAACATTTCGATCTCAAATTATCTTCAACCCTTTCCGTTTACCGGGAAACAATTGAGTTTGTCAAAAACGGATTTGTCGGGTAATCTCCTTTACGAGGAGCGCAATTCTTATGAGGCGATTACTGATACATTGCTGTATCAGCAATCAAAAACGTACCAGGTGCTACCGGTATCCACCAGGAGTGATTTCTATGATTCCGGCGTTTTTAGTTATACTACCGGCGCTAATTACAGATTTGATCAATATGGAAATAGCATTTTTCAGGCACAATTGGGTGATACTTCGGAAACTGGGGCCGTTGTTTACACGATCAACCAGTACAATAATGATACCACAGGCTGGCATCTCGGCTATATCCGAATGAGCACACAATGTTCGGATAGCCTGGGTAATAATGTGCTGACGCAAAGATCATTTACATATAATCCCAATACTTATCAGGTTGCTACCCAGGCCTCATGGCTGAATACGGAGGGAAGCTGGCTTGCCAGCAGTTATGGCTATGATCAGTTTGGAAATAAAGAATATGTGGTGAATGAATCTGGCGATACAACCGCATTTGTTTTCGATGCGTATCATTCTTTTCCGGACAGTACGGTATCGCCTCCGAACCAGTGGGATCAGAAACTGGTCAATACGACAGGGTATGATCCGGGATCAGGAGCAATGACCTTTGCCTCCGATCCTAATGGCAATATGGTGAAATTTGTTTTGGATCAGTTTGGGCGGGATAGTATAATGTTGGGACCGGACACGAGCGGGAACATGGTAGTTCTTTCACAAATGTTGTATTTTCTCAATGCGGCAGGCTATACAGAGCAACACATCATCAGAAATGATTGGGGCGGTAATAGCTGGGATACCTCCGAAGTGGTATATGATGGATTAAAAAGAAATTATAAAAATACATTCCGGGATCAGGTACATCAGACAATTACCCAGCTTACAAATTTTAACAGTAATAACCAGGTTAGTTTTCAAAGTTTGCCCTATCGGAACGGAGAAACCGTTTACGGTACTTCGTATCTGTATGATCCTTACCAGCGGGTTGCATCGATTACGGTGCCGGGACCAGAAGGCGGGTCTATTGTTAGTCAATTTGCTTACCAGGGTAAGCAGGTGAGTTTATACCGGGCGATAAACACGCCGGACTCGGTATCCAGCCTGCAGATTTTTGATTATGTCAATGGTGTTAAAAAGATTGTTCAGCGAAGGGATGAATCTCTATTGACAACCTGTTTCGGATATGACCTGCAAGGGCATCAGACAAGTGTAAAAGACCCGGCAGGGTTGGTGACCTCCTATGGTTATAACTCATTGGGAGATGTGGTTTTTTCCAGCGATCCATCGTCTGGAAAGAAGACTATATTATATGATTATATAAACCGGAGGCAGTCCGAGATCAATAACGGAGGGGATACAGTTACTTATTGGGGCGATGCTTTAAAAAGAAGAACGGCTATTGTGACACCCTCCGGCAAAACTTCTTTTCTATATGATCTTCCGGCAGTAAAAAATGGCCTTTCCAATCTATGCAGGGTTGTTATGGAGGATACAACGGTTTATTATACCTACCAGTATGATGCCGCGCACCATCAAACAATTGCTTCATTACATATTGGCGGCCAGAACTATTCGGAACGCTTTTTATTCAATGCTGATGGCAGCAGCAATAGTATCTTTTACCCAGACGGGTCTACGGCCGGATATGCATATTATGATAATGGTTTGTTGAAACAGATAAGCTTGACGGATGCGAAAGGGAGCAATACTGCTAGTCCTTATTTTTCATGTATACAGTACGACGCCTCTTCCAATCTTCAGCAGGCAGTATATGGCAATGGGGTCAAACGTATGGCGGCATTTAATCCGACCGGAAGTCTGAGTCATTATAGTATCAGTAATGCTGTCGGACAATCGATAGCAGATAAATGGTACAGCTGGAATAACATCAATAATATAACCGGGATTACTGACAGCCTGGATAGCAATTACAACGAACAGTTTCAATACCAGAAAAATGATCGTCTTTTAAATGCAGGCGGGGCTTATGGAAATCTGGCTTATGGATACGATACGGCGGGAAATATCGTAACAAAGGATTCTTTAACTATCCAGTATAATAATTATCAGGCTATTGGCGGGACTAAAAATGGCAGCCTGTTGTTTACAAACACGTATGACAGCAGCGGTAACATGGCTTCCCGCACGTGGTGGAATGGCCGGGATTCCCTTGCGGTGAGGTATAATTTTAATGTATTAAATCAGCTTACTTCCATTACGTCAGTAGGAGATACGCTTTTTATATTTTACTATACGATAAACGGGCAAAGACTTATCAAAAAGGATTACAAGGCCGGCGTCACGACCTACTATGTTTCTCCGCAATACCAGGTATCTGTAACACCCGATAGTGTTTATACGACTAAGAATATTTGCGGACCAGGCAGTATCATCGCATCTGTAAAGTATGGCTATGCTTTAGCGGATAGTGGGTTGTCAAAACAGGGAGGATTTTCAATGTATTACCATCAGGATATTGTCAATTCCACCATCTTAACTACTGATACTACCGGCAATACCTCGAGCCGGATTGTTTATAAGCCTTTCGGACAGCCTTTGTTTATTCAGGGCGGCGATACGGCAACCTATCTTTTTGGAAGCAAAGAGCTTGACAGAAGCGGATTGTATTATTTTAATTCGCGTTATTATGATCCTTTAACAGCTCGTTTTATTACGCCTGATAATGTTCCGGGCGGCGAGGTGACGCAAACGGATGCTTTTAACAGGTATGCGTACACCCTGAATAATCCGGTAAAGTATGATGATCCGTCCGGCCATATGCTCGGCCTGAATGTGGTGACCTTCTTACTGCAGCTTGCGGCGGATGTTGTAACGGAAGGGATGGCGACTCCTGAAGAATTAGCGATGGACGTTACACTTGCAGATGCTGAACGCGAGGCTGAAAAGGAAGTGGGGAAAGACTTTCTGAAGGCGCTAAGGCAAACAAGGGGGAATAATGCATTTGGGAATTTTCAAACGGATGAATTGAAAAACATGTATTTGGCCCGAAGGGATGCCGTAGCCGGTATTAACCGGAATGGATTGCAATATGCAAGAAGTCAGGTTTTAAATTCTTATCGGGAAAGCGCTGTTGACAGATATGGTTTGGAGGTATTTAAAAACCGGGGACCTATGTTGCAGCTAAATGGATTTCAAAAGGCGCTTAAAAATGAACTTAATTTTTTGGGCGATATTACATCATTTAGAGAACAACCTATTATTGGTCGGTATGTTCTTTCAGGGGATGATAACTGGCTCAGGAATGGTGTTAGGCTCGGTGATGGGTTGAAGTATACGATATCCTTTCAGGATTATTCCTACAGTATTGGCGATACCCAACTTTCGCATGCGGCGGTGGAAGGTGATGGTCGCCCTGTCTATACATCTGGTTATATCAAAATAGATAACGATGTCCTGAGTATAAGTAATTCAAGCGGGCACTATGTGCCTTCTCTTAATTCGACGAGGGTGTCGGTTCCGAAATGGATGATAATGCGTGATCAAGGACTTCTGAATTTTAACAGTATTCGATTTAATGCACACCAATTTTGAGCGACTCCTGAAGATGGAATGGTATGAATTCCTGAGGTTTAAAAAAGGCCGGGCCTGTTTAAAGCTGCTGGGGGCGGTTTCCCAATTAGCAGGAGAAATGTTGGGCTGGGTGCAAGAGAATCCGTTGGGGAGAATCAGCCGCTCCTTGTGTCGAGTTTGTTTTTTTGCGCATAAATGTGCATTTTTCGCCATCCCCCAAGCAAATAACTTCGGGTGATAACTTCGGGTTTGTCCCAAATGCACACATCAAAGAGCTCTAAAAAAAGAAATAATCAATGTCCTGACTCGTATTGCTACTCGTTCTAAGTCATTGATTATTAAATTTTTGTTGCCCGACGAGGATTCGAACTAAAGTTGATTATCAATAATTTATGGGTATAATTTGTGGCATATCGAATTTATTTTTGCCACAAATCATCACATTTTTTGTGGCAAAACCGCGAATTGGTGGTGCAGATATTTTGGAAAGATGGTGATAAATTGACATATGAAGATGTGGAGCATTTTTTTTCGGAGTCTGATTCAATCATAATTAGCTGCTCTCTTTGTGCATAATCTCCAGCTATATAGGGCAGGTACAGTAAAAATTGTTTTTCCATTTTTGATCGGGGTGTTTGTAAGTATTTATTGGATGCCCAATTGCTTTCGCAGGGCCTTTCAGTTAAAAATATTTTCGCTTAAAGTCTTCGTCGTCGATTTTATGCAGATATTGAAGCCCACAATCTACCGTATCTCCGCCTCTGACATAATATTCCGTTTTTTCCTGCCTTGGCAATTTAAGGACCAGATATTTATCATAATTGGGGCCTGTACATAAAATCACCGATGCAATGGAACAAATGCCTCCATAGGAGCCCGGATTATTTGCAATTAATACCATCCATTTATTCAGCAAATCTCTGGTACTAACAATACGCTCTTTATGAAGGCCAAAATCTATGGCAAAACACAATCTCTCTTCAAAAGTAGAATCTACCACATTAAAGAAAACTTCTTCACCCATGCTACTAAATCTCCGGGAAGTCTCATCACGATATTTTTTTGTAAAAATGGTAAAATCACTAGGACTAAAATGCTTATATAAAAGAGGGAAAGTTGGTTTTTTATTATAGAAATAAATGTTAAACCCAAGGCTAGAAAAAAAATGAATCATTCTATCCAACCCTTTTCCATAACAGTTAGAGCTTGTATCGATATAATACCCCCTTAATGTCCTCTTTTTATCTTCATAATAGCTTGGTTCGATGCCCATTTCATCTTCTAATAACCCCTCCTTGTTTAATGAATCTTTCATAAATAAAAACCGTTTAAAATATCCATTCAATCCAGGATGATTCACCGGAATTTTCAACTTTATCAATATGACCATTGGATATATCGGTTCTAATAAACTATTGCTTTTGTCTAAAAGGCTATCACTATTGGCTAAAACTAACATCTGTTTTTTATAGGATGTATCCAACAGGCCAAACTGCCTTTGCCAGGAAATAGAATCATCATATGTTTTTTTAAGTAGCCGCTGGATATTAAAGGAGTCTTCAAGCCTTCTTCTTTCATCCACCTGGTACTTTTTCCTATCATCAGTGTCTGTTCGAAACTGAAGGATGAATTGAATGAAAAACGAACCAATTAATAAAGAAATAACCATGAGACCCGCTCCATTTAATTTTTTAAACAATGGTTTGGGGTCACCCTTTTCTTCCTTTTGAGTATTCAGTAAGCTACCGATGACAGCTAAAACAGCGCTTATTATTAAAGTTAGATATTTCAACATAGTTCGTTAATACAGTATTATAGCATTTTAATGCGGTTTGATCGTCCAGTAAAAAACAGTTACAGATAAATATAGCTAATCTTTGCTCAGTCGTCAAACTGTTAAAATATTCATGTGTATTGTGAATCTTATGGGTCTTTTAAAGGATCTTTTTGTGAACGCGGAGATGATCTTGAAAGTTATATAAAATTAAATTTGCTGTCCGTGTCTTATAAAATCTGTACAAAGCGATCTTTTATATTTCTTTCCCCTTCCTTATAGTACTAAAAGTGTAATGGAATGGAAATTTTTTTTCGAATGCGGGCAAATTGGGCTTTTTCCATTGGACTGGGATTGGTCGGGGCTATGGTGATTAATTCTTTAATTTTTATATCGTCATGCCATAAGGCGTAATCAAGCAATTGTCCAGCCGCCTCGCGGATATTTTTGCGCTGATTGGCGCTTGTCTTGGCTTCGAGAATTGAAATAGACCCGTCAGAGTGTTGAAGTACGACATCGGCAGTATTTTCACCAAATCTTGTCTTTTCCACTGAAATTTTTCCTTTTGCCGGGGAATAGTCAGGCTCATAGAATTTTGCGAGATTATTTGTGATTTGACTGTGTAGTTTTGTATGGAGAAAATTGTGTATAAAGTATAAATGCGATCAAAGTGCAACTATTTGGCCCCAGGCCGAAAACGGAAGGGTACCAATTATTCCTGTTGAATTGAATATGTAAACAATTCTTTCCGCCATCGCAAAAACGTATCCTAGCCTATAAGGTAGCATGCTTTGTATATCGGAACTAGATGGTCCTTGACTATACCTAAAGAGTGTATTGCCGATGCTCTTCGAGCCACTTGGATGTGAATGAAAAGTTATTTCACCTTCTTTCACAACAAGATCTGCTGCACCAAGCGCAGGATTCGCAATCGTTCCTAGATAAGAGATCACTGTATCCCCTTTAATATAGCCACCATAAATTCTATTATTATTTGATTTGGTGCCACCACTGCCGTTATCATTGCTTACAACTTTCATCATTACCCTTTGTAAGTCATTATTTGGTAGAGATATTAGGCCTTCAAAGTTACTGTCTGCTTTGCCTTGCATAATTTGCCGTTTGAGCAATTCTGCTTCTCCATAAGAGATTGGATTAACCCAACCTCTTGAATTACTTTGCTCTTCACCGGGGAAAATTTCTTGAGTTGATCTAACTGTTCTTATTAAAAAAAGTTTTTTTGACTTATTATGGCCCGTTTGGAAAAATATTTTACCGTTTTCAGAGATGTATACGGAGTCAAACATGGGTATTTTTGGATTGTCAGCGACAGAAGGTAATTCGTTTGAATAATTCAGTGGATGTTTATTTATGAATGTGGTCAGATATTGGCTGGAACTCATGTATTGATTACCGATGCTTAATTTTTTATCGTATCGGAATATTGTTAAATATTTTACTGTATCTATTAGTTTATTTTTATAAAAATTGGCAATATTTCTTGAATATTCTGCTGAATCATGCATTTTTTTTGCTATACTACTAAGTACGTCAGTCTTTAAGGTCAAGCTATGGTTTTTATATAGCAATAATAAATTCCCGTTTAAGAGTGAATCTTTAATCTTGATTAGGGAATCATTTTTTCTGGATAAAGAGTCTCTTTTGTCTTTTTCCCGTTCGATCTCGTAGTCGAGCCTTTCCTTTCTTGCTTGCAAAATATTTGATTGACCTTCGAAAAACCTAGACTGATAGGCAATATATAATAATATTACTGGAGACAGAATTGATGCAATACCTGCGAACCAGGAAGCTCTTGGCCAAAAATATCTGAGGATTTGTTTTTTTTCAGATAAGATCTTTTCCCTTTCTGCCTGCATTTTAGATGCTTCAGCTTCCAGCTTAAAACTTTCAGCTCTAAGTTTATTTATTTCAGCTTGTAATTTTTCTTCGTCCAAAGAATCGGACATGATTTAAGATTTATTTAAAGCTTCTTGAAAGAAAGAATCTATTTATATATGGATCAGATTAGATAGTAATTTGTATTTGGCAATCGATCACTAGCCACGGGCGGCTCTGCTAATAATATAAACCTCTTTCGGATTGTTTGCTATTGGACTCATAAAAACATTTGTGCTATCAATGGTTATTTTTTGATTATTCTTGAGCTCCAAAATGATAAAATTGTTTTGAACACGCTTGTTCGTGAATTTAAAAAGCAAGGAATCTCCGGCAGCAATCATCAAACCAAAAGGCTTTACTCCACCGGGACCAGAAGATTTATTGCAATCAGTCTCGGCTTGCACCTCGTCCCCTTGCTTTTTGGAATAAAGAGTACTATCGCCACATATAACATATTGATTCGTTGTTTCATACCAATGGACAAGAATCGGCCCTCTTTCAACAGAAAAATAAAAGTGATCCTTATGAGGCACGTTTTCCAAAGAAATATCAGCGGATCTGCGTTGTGCATTTAATTTGGTAAGAGAGAATAGCATGATGAAGATACTAAGAAGTAGTCTTGCTCCTTTTTTTCTAATTTTTATAGATGTATGCATAGTCTATGTTTTCCTTTTTTATACTATAAATGACAGGTAATTGTCCCAGCTTGAGACAGAGATATTCGTCCTTTGAAGAAAGCAAAAGGAGTAACTGCCCACTCTTGTTAACTTTATATAGATACAATTTCTGACGATAGTCGCTACTGTCACCGATATTGCCTGAGTCGAATTTTAGAAATTCTTTATTAAAAATTACATTGATTCTGGATAAGGTCGAAGTAGTCGGGTTCTTATCAGCAGAGGCTGTCTTGGTGCCGGCCATCCTTGCTGTATAAAATAAGATTGGAAATAAGGCAATTAATATAAGCGGTAAAAATAATTGTAGTACGATGTCTTTTCTTTTTTTTACCGCGACCCGGTATAACAGACATGTCCCCAGAATAATAAGCAGCAATATGACCCAAAAGAGGAATGAGTCAATGTAATAACCAAAGACGCCGGTCGAGTAAATGATAACTGAATAAATTTCGATATCGGCTTGCCTAATACTTACACCGAAACTATTTAAGTAATAATAGGAATAGATCCAGCCGATAAAGTAGAGATAAACGGCCGAGACAAAAGCAAAGTCTTTTAATACCGATAGAAAATTATTTTTTTCCTGTTTAATATTTTCGCTGGTCATGAAGAATGCGTTGCCTGTAAGTTTACTAACAAGCGGTCAAATTAGCTACCGTTAAAACACCCATTTTTCGTTAAGTATACAATAGGATTGAGACAACTTTTTGGAGGAATAAAGGCTGTCCTCCGCCCTGCCCCTATTCCAGTTTTCTTGGAACGAACTCTATTTCAATTGTTTCTGTCGTATTTCAGTAGCGTCTAAATGGTACTCTAAAGGAATCCCTTTCCGATCTGTGCATTTTTGTCTTGCAAACGAAATGTAACGACATGTTACACTCTATTACCTGGTTACAATTCAGCGGTTTTCTGGCTTTTAGTCTTCTGGCCTATTATGGATATGTATCGATCCGCTATTACTGGGCGGGATATATGGGATTGGGCGAGGGGACGTAAAAATAAGAATAAAGGTGGAAATGATGAAAAGGGACATGAAATAAAACCTGCCAGTCAGGACGGGCTGAAAGCTAACGGGACCGCCACAGAGAAAAATGAGCCTGTCGCGGGACAAGGTTCGATGTTCCCCCCTTCGCCGGCGGTAGAGGGCCTGACGCCGGCAGTAGATGACAAGACACCGAAGCTCTTTAAGGTTACTGAGAAGGTGGCAGCGCTCTTGCGGGAGGTGATGAACGAGGCCGCCGCGACGGGTGTCACCCGGGCAGATCTGGAGGACCGGATACAAAAGGTGTTGGCGGAGTACCGGTACCTGGTGAAGGCGCCTTATGAGGTTGCGATCAACAATTTCATTTCACGGACTTGCAGGACGCAGTTTTCGCTGACGGAAGAGGATCTCAGGCGGCTTTGGGGCCGGTAGGGGATTGGATTTCTCTAATTATTCACTATTAAAAGGAGCTTTTCTTTAATGGTCTGGTTTATCTCAAAGGCATAGGGATGGGTGTTCTTTACCCAGGAGTTGGGTTTATTGAAGTGCCTAAAAGCAAAAAACCGCGTAATCGATTGATTTACGCGGTTTTGAGTGTTGTTAGGGTTTGGTGGATTTTGTTAATTCAACCCTGATGTTGCCCGACGAGGATTCGAACCTCGACAAACTGAACCAAAATCAGTTGTACTGCCATTATACTATCGGGCAATCCTGTCCTTCGGGGGTATTCCCTCAAAAGGAGTGCAAAAATAAGGGGTCGCAAAAGATGTTCCAAAAGATTTTGTACCTAAATACGTCTTTATCCTTTTAAACTCAGTGCGAAACCATATTTGTGGCTTATAATTATAGCAAGCAATCGTCTTTATCGGATAAAAAATCTTCGGGGCGGAGAAAAACCTGAAATCCAGGATTTTCGGTGGCGGGGGCCTGGCGGGCCGCTTGCCATCCCCCAGCCTATATAAACTTAAACAACAGCGCCAGGATTGCATAGATCAGCGTCGCCCCAAAGATCCCCTTAGCTGTATTATCCCTATGTGAATTAATGTAAAAAGTGAACAACGCGATATTCAGCACCAGGCAGGGAACGGAGACCGCTGTAATCTGTTGCTTATTGGTCCTGAGAAAATAGAAGAAATCCCCTACCGTATATAAAGGATAAAACTTCACGAAATAATAGATGACAAGGCTGATGATGGGGGCCACCAGCCCCAGTAGCAATCCCAATCTCAGGTTATCTTTTTTGAGGATCACGATTTCCACGTTTTTTCAAGTTTGCTTTTAAGAACGTAATTCGTCATGTCAAATTGTACAGGCACCACACTTACATAATTGTGCTCCAGGGCCCATACATCCGTATCCCGGCCTTTATCAAAATTCACGAATTTACCGGTCAGCCAATAATATTTCTTTCCCGTAGGGTCATTCCGCTCAATAAAATCTTCCTCGTATTTGGCATAAGCCTGCCGGCAGATCTTCAGCCCTTTGATAAGGGAATCGGGCACAGCAGGGAAATTGACATTGAGTATCAGGTGTTTATCCATTGGGTGGTGCAGGATTTGCTCCACGATGATCCGCACATACTTCCGGGCTGCGGTGAAATCGGCCTCCACGCTATAGTCCAGCAGGGAGAATCCTACTGAAGGAATGCTCTCGATAGCCGCTTCTACCGCTGCAGACATGGTACCGGAATAGATCACATTAATGGAGTGGTTTGCCCCATGGTTGATACCGCTAAGACATAAGTCCGGTTTGCGGCGCAGCACTTTGTCCACCGCCAGTTTAACGCAGTCCACCGGGGTGCCGCTGCATTGCCAGGCATCCACTCCTTCGAAAAGATGATGCATAGGGTGAAGGCGCAGGGGATTGCCGATGGTAATGGCATGTCCCATACCCGATTGGGGTTTATCAGGGGCTACTACCACGACTTTTCCCAGCCCTTTAACGGCTTCTACCAGGTTGCGTATGCCCGGAGCGCTGATCCCGTCGTCATTGGTGATAAGGATTACCGGAAGCTTTTTCCGTCCATTTGAGGCTTTGACCGGCTTGCCGGGCAGAAGGGCCTTGGCGGCTTTTCCGTCTCCGTCAATGGGCGCCATACCGTTTTTGCCTGTTTCCCGGATGATGCCGGTCGCTCCGGTTTTTCCGCTTCTTGCTACCCTGCCCGATTGATTGGTTTGCAGGAGAACACCCGCGGGCGGGTTTTGGGCCTTGCCGGCCTTGCTTTCGTTAGTATTATTATTTTTCTTTGCCATAGGTTTAAGTATACAAAAGTCTGCTTTATTTCGGACTTTACCTCGACCGGAAAGGAATACCCGCCACAATCCGGGCGGCAAGATCTTTCCCGGGGCTGCCACCTGGTTCGTCCCGGTCTTCCCGTCCCTGAAAAAGTGGCTTCTCAAGGGGGATTTTTCCCACTGTTTTCCCACCGGAAGTGGATTTTTGATGCGTTTGCGTTACCTTTGCAGCCGATTTTAAACTCCTTATAATGGCAGGACAACTCAAAGAGGTACGTAACAGGATCAAATCTATCCAGAACAGCCAGCAGATCACCAAAGCAATGAAAATGGTGAGTGCAGCCAAACTGCGCCGCGCCCAGGACGCTATCATCCAGATGCGCCCCTATGCTCAAAAACTCCAGGAACTGCTCAGCAATATCGTAAGCAGCTCTGACGGGGACACCGGAGGACTTAGCCTGGCTACTGAAAGACCTGTGGAGAAAGTTTTGCTGATCGTCATCACCAGTGACCGGGGACTGGCGGGAGCTTATAATGCCAATCTGATCAAATTGGCCAAATCGGCCATCAGGGATCAATATTCTACCCAGGCAGCCAAAGGCAATGTGACCATCTGGAGCATCGGGAAAAAGGGATACGAACACTTCGCCAAAAATAACTACAAGGTTACCGATACCTTTAAAGATATCTTCCTCCACCTCAGCTTTGAGAGCGTGCAGGCTTGCGCCCAGGCTGCCATGAAGGCATTCGAAAACAAGGAATTCGACGCCGTGGAGATCGTATACAGCGAGTTTAAGAACGCCGCTACCCAACGCTTTGCGCTGGAAAAATTCCTCCCCATCCCTAAAGTGGAAAAGAAAGCAGGAGCTGCCAACAATGATTTCATTTTCGAGCCGGGCAAAGAAGAGTTGATTGCCGAACTGATGCCTAAGATACTCAACACACAACTATTCAAGGCCGTCCTGGATGCCAACGCCTCCGAACATGGGGCCCGTATGACAGCGATGGACAAGGCCAGTGACAATGCCAACGAATTGTTGAAATCATTGCGTCTTTCTTACAACCGGGCACGCCAGGCTGCTATCACTACAGAATTGACGGAGATCGTGAGTGGAGCAGCAGCGTTGCAAGGATAGCCTCAAGCTTAAAGCTACAAAACATGGAAATCGGAAATATCATCCCGCATATCGAAGCGCTGATCTTTGCCAGCGATAAGCCCCTCACTTCCATGGAGATCACCGAGCTGATCAACAACGCCTTCGGCTTTATGGAGGAAAAGCTGACCCTGGAGCAGATACAGACATCCCTGGACGGGATTATCGAAAAATATGCTTCCGAATTCTATCCTTTTGAAGTGAGAGAAAGTGGCGGGGGCTGGCAATTCCTCACCAAAAGAGACTTTCATAAGACCGTCGCCCAGCTCAACGGGGAAAAATTCCTCAAGCGCCTGTCCTCGGCAGCTCTGGAGACCCTGGCCATCATCGCTTACAAACAACCCATCACCAAAGGCGAGATCGAGTCGATCCGTGGGGTGAGCAGCGATTATTCCATACAGAAGCTCCTGGAAAAAGAGCTGATCATCATCTCCGGCCGGAATGAAAATATGCCTGGCAAGCCCCTGGTCTATTCCACTTCCAAAACTTTCATGGATTATTTCGGTATCAATTCCGCAGCCGACCTGCCCAAACTGAAAGAAATATTTGCAGAGACGCTGATCGAACCGACTGTGATCACACACGGCACCCAGGAGACCCTCCCCGGAACGGAGGAAGACGCCGGTCCCGGAGCAGAAGGCCCGACTCCTGCAGAAACGGAAGCCGGTTCTGAAGAAGCAGCCGCCGCAGCCAAGCTCCTGATCGTCGGTGAAGACGGACAGCTTATAGAGCACGAAGGAGAACAGGAAGAGACGCAAGCCGAAGAGACAAACGAAGAACGACAGGCTGAAGAGACAGACGAAGAGCTGCAGGCTGAAAAAGGTTCAACGGAGTCCGAAGAGCCGGCAGAAGAAGTGTCCGCCGGACATACCGTTGACGAGATCGCCGACGCGCCCGATGAGGAGCTTGCCGATGAAACAGCCGACGCATCCGAAGAAGAGTCTGAAGACATCGAAGAAACGGAAGATGCCCCCGACGACGAGCACTCCGACGACCACCGCGACAGCGATTCCGGCGACAAACCAGCCTCCCATGACGAAGGCGATGACCATCCCGGTAATAAATAATTTCTTTATTCTTAATAAAATCGCAAGGCAGGCCCTTTATCCCTTTTTCTCATGTCAGAACAACTATCACCGGAATATCTCATCAGTTTAGGCCAGCAATTCGGAACACCCCTGTACGTCTACCATGCCGAAAAGATAAAAGAACAATATAACAAGCTCACGACCGCCTTCAGCCGCAGCAACACCCTTTTCTTTTATGCCTGCAAGGCTCTTACTAATATCAACATCCTTAAATATATCTGCCAGCTGGGCGCCAACGTGGACTGCAGCTCCATTAATGAAGTCAAATTGGCTCTGCACGCCGGTTTCCCTCCGGAACGGATCCTTTATACGTCCAACGGCATCGCCTTCGACGAAATCGAGGAAGCGCAGTCCCTGGGCGTGATCATAAATATCGACAGCCTGTCCAACCTGGAAAAGTTCGGGCAGAAATTCGGCCATAGCTACCCGGTGGGGGTACGCCTGCGCCCCAATATCATGGCAGGGGGCAACCTCAAGATCTCTACGGGGCATGACAAGAGCAAATTCGGCATCCCCGTCGATCAGATAGAAAAAGTGCTGTCCCTCGTCCGGCAGTATGATCTCCATATAGCCGACCTGCATATCCATACCGGCAGCGAGATCAAAGACGTGGATGTCTTCGTGAAAGGCATAGACATCCTCTTCGATATCATTCCCCTCTTTGCGGAGCTGAAATTCATCGATCTGGGCGGCGGATTTAAAGTACCCTATAAGGACGGGGACGTGGAGACGGACATACAATGCCTGGCAGACAAAATAGAGGAGGCATTCAATAATCACCCCAATCCCGGCGGCCGTCCTTTGCAGGTATGGTTCGAGCCCGGTAAATTCTTCGTCAGCGAATGTGGCTATTTCATCACGAAGGTGAACGTCATGAAAGAGACAGGAGCCACCACCTTTGTCAGCGTAGACAGTGGATTCAACCACCTGATCCGCCCCATGTTCTACGATGCTTACCACCAGATAGAGAACATCAGTAACCCACATGGTCCCCGGAAAAGATACTCGGTGGTGGGCAATATCTGTGAGACGGACACCTTCGCCTGGGACCGTACCATCACAGAAGTACGCGAAGGCGACTACCTGCTATTCAAAAATGCCGGAGCCTATGGATTCGAAATGTCTTCCAATTTCAATTCGCGCTTCAAGCCCGCTGAGGTATTGGTAAAAGACGGACAGGCGCAACTGATCCGCAAAAGAGATCAGTTCGAAGACCTGCTGAGGAACCAGATTGAACTGTAAACCTGTTTTCCTTGCAAAAATCTTATTACATTTAGGGTAAGCAAAATGTATTGATATGCCTATCCGGATGGAAGATGATCCCCAGGACCCTCAGGACAATAGTGGTGATGACCAGGGCGGCGGTGGGTTTGGCCCTTCAGGTGGGGGAGGGGGCGGAGGAATATTCGGACTGCTCTTCCTTTTATTAGGATTATTTCGTGGACGCGGACTTATTCTGTTATTAATTATAGTAGGTGGTGGCTATTTTCTCTTTGGCCGGGGCGGCTGTAATGGCGCCGGAGGCCTTGGCGGCATCACCCAACAGATTTCCCAACTGGCTACCGGAGGGTACCTCGATCCCCGGCAATTTGAAAAGGCGAATATCTACGAATCCCTCTCTGACGACACCACGAAGAACCCTCTTCCCGAGGCCGTCAACCTGCAGAAATTTGCTCCTGCCGTCGGCGACCAGGGTCACCAGGGTAGTTGTGTGGCCTGGAGCAGTGCCTACGGAGCCCGCACCATTGCAGAAGCAGCCCGCACCGGAGAAGATCCCAATAGCCTGAAATACAGCCCTTCTTTCTTATACAATCAGATCGGCCTCGAAGGCTGCGAAGGCTCCTACATTATCCGGGCCATGGAATTCATGACGAAGAGCGGAGCCGTAGCTTATGATAAATTCCCATACAGCGATAAGGATTGCGCCCGTCAGCCCGACCAGGAGCTATTGGAAGAAGCCCGGCAGCACCGAATGCGGGGATTTAACCGGCTCACGCCTGGCGACAAGAACAATGTCATCGACCTGCGGGCCATCAAAGAGAACCTTTCTCAAGGCGCGCCCGTCGTCATCGGTATGATGGTAGGAGGCAGCTATATGCAGCCCATGATGGGACAGGATGTCTGGAACCCTACCGCCGAAGACAGGAGCCTGATGGGCTTTGGTGGTCATGCCCAATGTGTGGTCGGATACGATGATAAAAAGTATGGCGGCGCCTTCCTGATCATGAATAGCTGGGGACCTTCCTGGGGCCATAACGGCTTTGCCTGGGTGCGCTATCCCGACTTCCGGCATTTTGTCCGGGAGGCCTATGGATTAGAACCTATGGATAAGACAGGTGCAGCAGCCGCGACTCCTTTCGCCTGCGAGATCGGGCTGGTGCAGATCCATTATGAAGGTAAAAAGACGATCAGCGGCGACTATATTCCTCTCCAGCTGAAGGCCGGGGATACCAGGGAAGGTAATATTTTCGAGACCATAACACCCGTAAAGAAGGGCTCCCGCTTCAAAATGGAAGTAAAAAATTCCACGGAATGTTATATCTATGTTTTTGGAAAAGAGACGGACGGCACCAGTTACACTTTGTTCCCCTACCCGCGGGCGGACAATCCCGTCAAAACAAAATATTCACCTTTCTGCGGCATTACCGGCTATCGCCTCTTCCCCAAAGACAAGAGCATGATGCCGGATAGCATCGGCACGAGAGATGAGATGGCTGTTGTCGTCAGCAAGCAACCCCTGGACTGGTATACTATTAATAATAAGATCAGTGAGGATCCCCGGAAAGATTATGCCAGCCGGTTGAATGCTGCATTGGGTGATAGGCTGATGCGTAATATCCGCTTCCAGAGCTCCGCCAAAGGCAATATGCAGTTCACGGTAAAAGGAGAGACTAATAAGAGTATCGTCGCAGCCATTGTAGAGATGAGCAAGCAATGAAATAATCGGTAGGCAGTAAATAATCTGCAAGTGGTAAAGTAATCAGCAAGCGGTAAAATAATCGATCAACAGAAAAAGACCCCCATGGAAAAATTCCTCCGTCTGATGCGCCATCCGCTGAAATTCAGGCTCTATTTATTTGCCCGGCTGCCCAGCGCCTATTTTTCCGGGGTCAGGATCCGCGAGATAGACGCGCAGCATTGCGTCACCAGCATTCCTTATAAATGGTTTTCGCAAAACCCCTTCCGGTCCACCTATTTTGCCTGTCTGGGCATGGCCGCGGAAATGAGCACCGGCACCCTGGCGATGGCGCATATCTACCGCCACGATCCGCCCCTGTCCATGTTGGTGATAAAGCTGGAAGCCAACTACTTTAAGAAAGCGACAGGGCTCACCCGCTTCTCCTGTACGGATGGCGTCTCTATCCGCCAGACTATAGATCGAGCCCTTGCCAGCGGCCAGGGAGAGATCTTCCGGGCCCGTTCAATAGGCACCAACGAGGCAGGGGAGGAGGTCGCCGAGTTTTTTATCACCTGGTCGTTCAAAGTAAGACAGGATATACAGACAAAGCCTTAGTCAAACAAAAAAAACACGTAGCGGCAGATGGGTAATACAGTAGTCCTTCACCGTTATACGGGGCAGGGAACTACTACGCTACGCTTAGTTTTTCTCCGGGCCCTCTGATCGCCATCTTGCAGTTATCTATGGATGTGAGACTTACGCATAAGGGATAACAGGCATGCTCATTCTCAGGAATTACTCCTTTTCCCGGCATTTTTAGAAGAGCCGCCACCCCGCGGCGGCGGTCATTCTACCTATAGGTAATGGGTATAGAAAATCAGCAGAATAATTAATAAATTTAGCTGATTTGACCCTTTAACCTTGTATAAAACCATCTCCGTATTTATGAAAAACGCAATAATTTTTGTGAAAGAGGCATTTAACTGCTCCTTCCTCAAAGAAATCATCCTATGCTGCCTTCTTCTTTTCCTCGCAACGGCTGTTGCCTGGTCCCAACCTACCGTTTCTTCACCATGGCCGGCGAGTCAAACGGTATGTTCCGGCACCACGGCTACCTTCGCCATAACAGCTACTGGTACTCCAACCCTGTTGTATAAATGGCAGGTTAGTACGAATGGAACCACCTGGAATCCTGTAAACGACGGGGCCACCTATAGCGGCACCACTACGGCGACTTTAACTATTTTAAGCGCTTCGACATCCCTTACAGGCGATAGTTACCGGTGTACTGTAACGAATAGCTCCGGCAGCAGTAACTCCAGTGCGGCCGTTCTTACGGTCAGCTCGACCGTTTCGCCTTTCGTTGATCCGGCCATTTTTGGGAATACCTCCACTCACGAGTGTTCGAACAGCTCAAGCGGCTCGGTGGGTGGCTTCAATGCAGCCTATAGTTATCAATGGTTTGTCAGCTCGGATAATGGAAGCACCTGGACTACGATTAACGATGACGCTGTATACAGTAACTCTACCACAACTACATTAGACATTGCCTTTGATAATACCTTTAATGGTAATATTTATAAGTACCTTGTCAGTGATCCTGCCACTACAGGTTGTTCCGCTTATAGCGGGCTGGATACATTCAACCTGGTTGCCACACCGGCACCGCAGGTGAGCAGCCCTGCCATCGGAAATATCTGTACTGGTACGAATATAACCTTTTCAGTTCCGGACAGCTCCCTGTACTATACCTATCAATGGCAGTCGAGCTCTAATGGGAGTACATGGTCCAATATCACGGATGTCAGCCCTTATAGCGGTACCGCCACCTATTCCCTTAATATTACCGGTGCGACAACAGCCCTTTTTTACCGGACGATCACAACGATTAACTCCCATGGTATATCCTGCCTGTCGAATTCGGCGTCTTCTCATTTGGCTATCAAGACACCTCCTGCCATCACCGTTCAACCGGCTGACGCGTCAGTCTGTGCGGGTGCACCTGTATCCTTTAAAGTAACTGTCAGCGGGACGTCCCCCTATACTTATCAGTGGCAGACCGATAATGGGACTAGCGGAGCCAGTTGGTCTGTCGTTTCGGGGCCTACTACATCCCCTGCTACTTCGTCCACCTTTACTATAGCCGCGACTTCGGCTTCCCCGGCAATCAGTAACTACCAGGTCTATATATCTAATGCCTGTACTACCAGTCCGGTGATATCCCGTACTGCCAACCTGTATGTGAGTACTTCAGGCGTCTGTAGCATATTGCCTGTACAACTGCTGTCTTTTTCTGCCCAGTGGCTGAACAATGCCTCGACAGGATTATCCTGGACAATAGATCCCGGATACGAAGTCCGCTCCTTTACGGTGCAGAACTCGGAAGATGGTGTTCAGTTCAGCAATATTGCTGCGGTGAATGGGGCGAAAGGGACAACATCCTATAGCTTTATCGATACTCACCCGGCTGATAAGAATAGCTACCGCCTGCAACTGGTAGGCGCTGGCGGGGATATCACCTATAGCCGGATCATACAACTGACTGGCGGGACAATGGCCGACCGGGCTGAACTCGCACCTTCCGTTACAGAGAATGCTGCTACCAACCTGCTCCTGTCACTGAGCCATGAATCTGATATCCTGTATATGTTGACCGATATTTCGGGACGCACGGTATCGCGTAATTCGATCCACCTGGCAAACGGCGCGCATACCCTTCCTTTGGATATCAGCCATCTGCCCGGGGGCGTGTACTTTGTACGTATCACCAGCAGCCAGGGATTTAGCAAGGTGCTGACCCTGGTGAAGAAATAAACTTCAGATTATATATTAAAAGAAAGGGGCTGATTTTTTTAGTCAGCCCCTTTCTTTTTCATTGAATAGTGGTTAAGGTCGTTCAGGAACGAATAACAGCT
>Ga0307511_10000352_pt1 | contig 48722 bp, 29 predicted proteins | sample 13_EM_MG_FD_200266 | JGI IMG/M metagenome (GOLD analysis project Ga0307511, IMG submission 200266) | Populus trichocarpa ectomycorrhiza microbial communities from riparian zone in the Pacific Northwest, United States - 13_EM | ecosystem: Host-associated > Plants > Roots > Unclassified | place... | reverse complement strand
CAATTATAATGCTGCAACAAATAATGGTGCTAATAATATACCTACAACCAAAATATTCTGGCAACATTAAAATAAGTTAAATGCTACAAACAGTAAAGGCTGCCCAATGGTAGCCTTTACTGTTATAACTTCAAGCCCCTTTCTTTACCACTTTCACCCAATCCACCATGAGCTTGCATTGACCTTTTTTGATGGCATCTACGGTGGATGCGGGAAGACCGAAATAGGGAGACTTTACGCCGTTGATCTTTACAGGATAGCCGCCTCCTAATGCAAAATTCAGCACGAGGAATTCAGGGTTGTCATAGGCCCATTTCCCGTAATGTTCGACCATGGAACGTGTTACCCTGAACATGGGAATGCCGTCATATTTGAAAATAAGGCTATCGGGTGTCCAATCCACTGCATATATATGCCAATGGGTGACATCGTTGTTGCCGGGGAAATAGTGGCGGTTTACAAAGGGGGTTTCTCCGCTGTAGCCGGGTCCATGCACGGCTGAACTTGCCCAGTCGCTTTCGCCTATGTATTCCATTATATCTATCTCACCCGCATCGGGCCAGCTGCCATTCCCTAACAGCCACCAGGCGGGCCAGAGACCGGCGCCTTCCGTCAGCCTGATCTTGGCGGAAATTTCCCCGTAAGTAAATTCCAATTTTTTCCTGGTGTTGATCCTGCCCGAGATAAAGTCGAATGTTTTTCCTTCCGGTGTCTTAAAGCCCGGAGTATATCTAGGCTGTATGACAAGGATGCCATTATCTATATAGATGGTGGAGGAAGAATCTACATAGGCCTGTTGCTCGTGGTTGTTGGTAGTGCCTGTGATCTCCACATTCCATTTACTCCTGTCCAGCTTCGAGCCGGAGAAGTCATCAAAGAAGATGGTTTGGCTTCGGGCAGTATTGCTGATCATCAGACATGAGATGGTCAGCCCGCCAAGTACGGGCGCAACCCATCGTAAATAAGTATGCATAATGTGATATACTATTTAAGATTTGAATTGGCATCTGCCTGGGCCTGCGGAATGGGAATGTATTCGCTTTTGCCTTTTATAAATCCAGGCGCCAGCACGGTAGCAGCCTGATCAGTTCTTAGCAGATCATTAAAACGCTCTCCCCACCACTCACAGATCAGCTCGGCATGACGTTCATCCATCAATTGTTGCAAATTGGCGCCTGCCAGTGATGCAAGACCTACCCGGTTGCGAACCTCATTGATCTGCGCATCTCCGTTCTGTCCTTTACGAATTTTGGCTTCAGCATTCATCAATAGTGCTTCTGCATAGCGGAATATATGTACATTGTTATTGGCGCCATAATAGTCAACCCTGCCCGGGGTCATTTCTGATGTTGGGAAATAAGCCTTGCCATTAAAATACTTTTTATTGGAAGAATTGCCGGAAACCGTATCGCCATCAGGCGTAACCTTATAGGTGTGAATATCGCCATTTATACCGCAATATTGTATGGCCGTTTTTAACCGGATGGCATCATTGCGCGCTGTCAGGAAATCAACCGCTTTTTGTGTCGGGGCCATCCAACCCGGGCCGCTGATCACCCCTCCGTATGTATTTTCCGGCGCCTGAAAGAGAAAAAAATTAGCCCACGTTTCACCGCTTGCGTTTGAACCTGAGGTTACGATATCGCCGTTTGCGTTCCCAAAATCCGAATATTGTAATTCGAAGAGAGCCTCATTGCTAAGCTTGCCGGGTTGTTTCCATAACTGATAATAATCAGGAAATAAGGAAAACTTCTGACTGTTTATGATCTGGTTGGTACAGTCCAGCACCACATCCCAGTAAGAGCTGCCATTATCATTGCCTGCAAGGTCCATCGCGGCTTTGGCTTTTAACATCAGCGCGGTGTATTTGGTCACTCCTCCTATATGTGTTGCCTCATTGGGCCGGGCATCCTCCAGGTTGGCAGCACAGGAATCCATTTCCGCCATCACATATTTCTTAACGTCTTCAATGCTGCTCTTTTTTGCGTTAGCCAGCTGGTTCGGATCATTGCTCTCCTGACCAAGTATCGGCACGCCTCCAAAATGCCTGCCGATCCAAAAATGGGCCATCGCTCTGAAAAATCTAACTTCTGCCCGATATCGGGCAAGGAGTTTCGTATTGGCGGCATCCGACGCTGGTATGTTCTTGGCAAATTCATCTAATTCTGCCAACGCGCTATTCGCTGCTAAAACAACTCCGTAAAGGTTGATCCACATATCATTGATTCCCCAAAAGCTTTTCACCGTAACATCAGTCTGGAAATTGTGAATTGCTATTTGCCCGGGGTCGGTGTTTCCCGGCTCAGAATCGTCGCTGCGTACCGTGATCATGGCAACAATTATCCATCTGGCAAAACTGCCGCTGCTGGCAGTTCTGTAAACGCCGGCCACAGGTTGGTACATCTGCGACAGGTTCGTATAGTCAATTTTGGTTGCCTGCCCCTGATTTTCCAGCGGATGGTCTAAAAATTTAGAACAGCCTGACAAAATTGAAACGGCGATCACCCAGGCTATTATTTTCATATATTGTCTCATATTCAATATTTTAATGTTTTATGGTCTTAATGATAGTTATTTAAAAAGTAGCTCTTACACCCAGGCTGTATGTTGCTGCAATTGGATATACATTGGCATCATAGCCATATACCGGATATCCGAACGCGTTATATAATCCAATTTCGGGGGTAATGCCGCTATACTTGGTGGAGATGAACGGCCTGTCGGCAGTAGCAAACACGCGCAGGGCAATGGGCGACTTCTGGCCTACATTAAAAGAATATCCCAACTGTATGTTTTGTACGCGCAGGTAAGCGCCGCTTTCCACAAAAAAGGAGTTGCTCACCTTGAACCATCCTTGTCCCAATGCGTAAGCGGAAGGGTAGGAATTGGTAGAACCCGGCCCTGTCCAGAGGCCGTTGGCAAATTTCTCGTCAATATTAAGAGAGGTAGAGGCTTTGTAAATCTTTCCACGATTCAGGTTCAGTATTTTATTTCCGGCAACTCCCTGAACAGCGATACTAAAATCAAAATTATGATAATCCAGCGCCAGGTTAAAGCCGTATGTGACCTTTGGCAGATAGTTGCCCATGTTTATACGGTCTTTGTCATCCAGGATGCCATTGCCGTCCTGGTCTTTATATTTGGGGAATCCCGGCTGAATTTTTGTTACGGCTGTTGCATTATAATTGGCGGCAATAGGGTCCTTATCTATTTCGGCCTGTGTCTGGTATACGCCTATAAACTGGTAGCCATAAAAGTAATTAATGGGTTGCCCAACCGTACTGCGATTGGGAAATTCAGCAGTCCATTCCGGGAAACCGCTGGTGATACTGGGGAGGGCGCCCAGATTGGTGACCCTGTTTTTCAAGGTAGAAAAATTACCTCCGATCTGGTAACCCAATTTGCCTATCTTATCGCTCCAGTTCAATACAACATCAAAACCACTATTGGCCATATCTCCCCAATTGCCATAAACGGATGCGTAGGTAAATGGTAAGGGGGCGTTAAAAGCTATTCCTTTTGTTTTGCGGTTGTAATAATCAACAGAACCTTTTAGTTTCCTGTCTAATACTTCAAAATCAACACCGCCATCCCATTCTGTGACAACCTCCCAGTTCAAATTTGTAAAATACCTGCTTACGGTATAGCCTGGAACGTACACACCATCCGTTGTTGACGTACTGCCAAATACGGCCGAGTAATTATTCCCCTGGTGGACTATAGGATATGCTGCATTTGGGGTAACCCCGTCATTCCCCAGCTTACCCCAGCTTCCGCGCAGTTTTAAGAAATCGAAAATCTTTAGATCTTTCATGAAACCTTCCCTGCTGATTACCCAGCCCAAACCTACCGAGGGGAAATAGCCCCATTTGGTTTGGTATTTGGAGCTGCCGTCTGCACGATAGGTGGCGGTAAGCAGGTATTTATTGTCAAAATCATAAGTGGCGCGTGTAAAGTAGGACATATTCGCATTGCGGGAGCCATTCTCGCTATAATAAGAGGCATCCTGAGTGCCCTGACCTACATACCAGGATTCTTCAATGTTAGGCACGTTATCGGCGCCGACCACCGTTTGTCTCCACCTTTCTTCCCTGGTGGACTGTCCCAGTAATACGCTCCAGTGATGCGGACCTTTACCATCCCTGTAAGTAAGCAAATTATCTAAAATATAGTTGGTATTACGCTCCTGCGTAGAAATTAAATGAGAGACAGTAACGTCTGTACCTGGCCCCAGGTCGCGCCGGGGGCTATATTGAATTCTCGACAGAGAACTGTATAACTGGCTCAGCTGGGTACGAAAGGTGATCTTGTTTCTCCAGAAGCTGGCTTCGGCATATAGGGTGGGTAATACCTGAAATGCTTTCACCCTGTCATAATTATAATAGGCAGTGGCTACCGGATTGGCATCATCCGGCCGTCCAATTACTGAAGCAGCCGTAAATTTTACAGGGAATGCGTTGGTGTTGGTGCTGTCATATACCGGGAACAGGGGAGATGATGAATATGCCTGCGAGAAGGCATTACTGGCCGGATTAAAGGTGGTTGAGTTGTTGAGATGAGCCGTAAAACCTATTTTTAACCACGAATACGCTTTGGCCTCCATTTGAAGGCGCATATTGTATCTTTTAAAGTTGTTCACTGCATCCATGATGCCATTCTGGTATGTATAGTTGATACCGGCAGAGTAGGTCACTTTATCGCTGCCGCCCTGCAGGTCGATACCATTATTGCTTATCAAGGCCTGGCTTCTTAGCAATTCGTCATACCAATCGGTACTTGTAGTCGGACTGAATCCGCTGCCCCCATACTTTTGTGCAGAAAGTTTGGCAGTACCGCTGTCCTGAACGGATTGCCGCCCCAATGAGAAGGCAGTATATTCCTTTCCGTTAGCCATTTTAAAGCTGTGGGCAGGTTTCTGATAACCGACATACCCATTGTAGGTCACCCTGGTTCTCATATTGAGGGTTCCTTTTTTTGTTGTGATCAGGACAACCCCATTGGCCGCACGCACCCCGTAAATGGCCGCTCCCGATGCATCTTTAAGGACAGACATTTCAGCAATATCGTTCGGATTAAGAAAACCAATATCGTTGACGAACATCCCGTCAACCACATACAGGGGGCTTTCATTATTAAAAGATCCCACTCCCCGTATCCGGACGTTGGGCGAACTACCGGGAGCTCCGGTGCTTACTACCTGTACCCCGGGAACACTGCCCTGCAACGCCTCCATAGGGGTGGCGGTGGTGCGCTTAAGCATGTTCTCGGTATTTACCGTGGTAACCGGCGAGGTCAGGTCCACCCTTTTTTGGGTTCCATAACCGATGACCACTATTTCATCCAGTGACCGGCTGCCCTGAGAAAGCCTGATCTGAAGACCATTTGAAATGGCAACTGTTTGTCTTCCATAGCCAATAGCTGATACAAGCAAGGAATCGTCGGTGGAAGAGACGGTGAGGCTAAAGGAGCCGCTTTCAGATGTTGTGGTACCTGTTGTGGGTCTGTTCTTAACCACAACGGAAGCACCCGCCAGGGGCTCGTTCCTGTCATTGGCTACTTTACCGGTGATTACCTTGTTTTGGGCTTGTGTGGAGAGATGGATTCCTAATAATAAAAATAAGCAGGATACAAGGACCTGAGTCAATGTTCTTTTCATATGCAAGTTTTAGTTTATCTGTTGATGGTGGCCATATTGTCCAAATAAACGACGCGTTAGTGTGGTCTTTTATGGCTGAAAATCGTGCAGGATAAAAGTATACTGGTTACGTCCCATAAAAAAATATTTGACTACGTCCCTACTACTACCAATGGTAAAAAACACTACTTTTAAGCTCAACTGACTACATCTGTACTACATCTGGAAAAGATGTCGTCCAAAAATTGCCTGCCATTATGAGATATAGAGCCCTTTTGACGCTGGTAGTATCGGCATGGGTGTCGACGGCTATTTCACAGGGGACCATTGGTCTCCGGGAGGTGGTAAATTACGAGAAGCTGACCTATAATGCGGGAGCCCAGAACTGGGCTATTCGTCAGGATATCCAGGGTAGGGTGTATTTTGCCAATAACGAAGGGCTCCTCTGTTTTGACGGGACACACTGGAAACTTTATCCCCTGCCTAATAAGACCATTGTCCACTCCATCGAATTCGGGGCTGATAACCGGATCTATGTCGGGGCCCAGGATGAGATCGGCTATTTCTCCCCTGACAGGTCTGGAAATCTGGTGTATACATCTCTGAAAAACCTGCTGCCTGAGGCGGACAGAAAATTTGCGGATATCTGGAATATAGTCGCCTTCGGTTCCAGTATCTTTTTCCAAAGCGATAACAAGATCCTCTGCTATGCCAATAATAAGATAGAAGTATTCCGTCCTGTTGTCGATTGGATGTATCTGGGCATAGCGGGTGGCAAACTGATAGCCGAAGATGCCGAAAAGGGATTAATGGTCTTTCGACACGGCGCCTGGGAACCTTTTTTGGAGAAAGAGGCTCTATCGAGGGGCCTGCATATCACTTCCATCATTACCATCGGCCAGGATTCTTGCCTGGTCACCACCCAGCAAAGCGGCTTATTTATTATGAACGGGGACCGTCTTACCTCATTTACGCCTTCAGGGAAAGGGTTCTTGCCCCGCCAGAACTTTTCCGGCTCCATTAGGGTAGACGAGGAGAATTTTATCGTCTCCACCTATACAAATGGCTTTTACCTGATCAATAAGAAGGGACAGGTGTTGGAGAATCTTTCCAAGCGGGAGGGGCTTCAGAACAATAATGTAAGGAGCCTGTTCATGGACCGGAACCACAATATCTGGCTGGGACTTGACAGCGGCATCGACTTTATCGCCTTCAACAATGCTATCAAACATATCAACCTGGCGGTGATGAACTCCGGGTCGGGATTTGCCGCCGTCATCCATCACCATCAGCTTTTCCTTGGTCTTTCCAACGGCATTTATGCATTGCCGTTGCCGGATATACAAGACCTGAGCTATGCCCCAAATGAATGCAGGATCATTGCCGAGGGACAGACCTGGGGACTTTTCGAGTTCAATGACCGGTTGTTGGCGGCCAGGCATGAAGGGCTCTTCCAGGTAAAAAATGACGGGATCGAGCCTGTCATGAAAGGCGATGGTTTCTGGACCATTCAGCCATTGGAAGATGCAAAGCGGGACCCAATGCTGGTTGCCGGTAATTATCATGGCGTACGGCTTTTTGCATCGGGCGATACAGGATTTGAGGACAAAGGGAATATCACCGGCTTTTCGGAGTCCGCCCGTTTTGTCGCCGTGGATGATAACGATATGGTATGGGTATCGCACCCTTACCGGGGCGTATACAGGCTGCCGCTATCTACGACGAATGCGGCATTTAAATTATATACAGAGAAGAATGGGTTGCCGTCTTCGTTGAATAATCATGTGTATAAAATAAAGAACCGTATCGTTATTGCCACGGAACAGGGTGTATATGAATACAACCCCGCTACAGATACGTTTGGCCCTTCCGGCTATTTCCAGGACATCTTCGGCAATCAAAGTGTGCGGTATCTCAAAGAGGATCCCAGCGGTAATATCTGGTTTATCCGGGAGAAGACCATCGGTGTGGTGGATCTTTCAACGCCCAAGCCATCCGTTATTTATTTGCCGGAATTAAAAAGTAAAATGCTCAGCGGGTATGAGCATATATACCCGATGAATGAGAATAATATTTTCGTTGGCGGGGAAAGGGGTTTTTATCATATCAATTTTGCAAAATACAAACAGAACCACCATCCGTTGAGTGTGTATATAAGGACGGTAAAAGCAGTCGACAAGAGAGACAGCCTTTTATTCGGCGGTTATTTTGGAGAAGCCAATGAGAACCCCGTGCAGGGTAAGGAGAAGGTGCCTTCCATCAGTCATCATTGGAATTCTTTCCATATTGAATACGCTTCGCCTCTTTTTGAACAGCAGTCCAACATTGAATACAGCTATTTCCTGGATGGTTTTGATAAGAACTGGTCAGAATGGTCCAAGCGTACGGAAAAAGACTATACCAATCTCCCGGCAGGCGCGTACAGCTTCCAGGTCAAGGCCAGGAATAACCTGGGCAACGAGTCAGCTGTTAATGCATATATTTTTAAGGTACTGCCGCCCTGGTATCAAACCCCGTGGGCTTACGGGGTCTATTTGTTGATCGTGATCTATATGGCTTATTTCCTTTATCGCAGACATCATAAGAAGCTCCTGGCGGAGCGGGCCCTACACCAGGAAGAGCAGAAACGCCAGGCCTATCTGCATCAGCTGGAACTTGAAAAATCAGAGAAGGAGGTGGTCAAGCTGCGCAATGAGAAACTGGAGTCAGAGATCGAATTTAAAAATTCCGAGCTGGCTACGACGGCCATGCACCTGGTGCAGAAGGAGGAATTCATCACCAGGATCAAAGGCGGACTGCAACACCTGGATAAGGCCGGTATGGACAAGGCTGCTCCTGGTGAAGTGAAGAAGCTGCTTCGCAGTCTTTCCGAAGAGGAGGACCTGAATAAGGAATGGGAGCAATTCTCCGTTCATTTCAATAAAGTACACAGCGACCTGCTGATCATTCTCAAGGAGAAATATCCGAGCCTGAAGGCCCATGAGCTAAAGCTTTGCGCTTATCTCCGGATGAACCTGTCCAGCAAGGAGATCGCCCGCCTGATGAGCATTTCCGTGCGAGGGGTAGAAGTCAGCCGTTACAGGGTGCGAAAAAAACTGGAGATTCCGACGGAGACCAATCTTTTCCAGTTCCTTTTCGATCTGCAGCGGGATGGTTTGAAGGGGGAGGAACCCCCTAATCGAAACTCCAAGTTTTTCTAGTAATGATTGCCCTTTCCCGCTCTAACTTCGCCCTCTAATGCAATTCACTATCACAGGCTATTCAACCGCACTTTTTTCAACCTGGTATTTTATAGACGAACTGGGGCTGTTGTTCGATGCAGGCGAGGGGCTTACCTCGGCGCTCTTACGAAAGAGCTGTAAAATAAATCACGTTTTCATTTCCCATGCCGACCGTGACCATCTCACCGGCTTATTGTCGTTTAACCAACTCAATGCACGGCCAGGCTACCCGGTGATCTATTATCCAAAAGATTGCGGTTCATTTCCTGCGTTAAAAGATTTCTCCATCCAATTTGATCCGCATGTGAGCGGAACAGTATGGCAGCCGGTTACGCATGAAACGGACACCTTCATCAAGGATGATATTTTTATACAGGCTATTTCCAACGGACATATACCCACCCCCGGGAACAGTATCAAAAGTCTTAGTTATAAAATAATGCAAACCAAGCAAAAGCTGAGACCCGAATTAACGACATTGCCCGGTATAGAAATAAGAAGGATCATCGAGGAAAGGGGCCAGGAAGCTACCCATATTGAAACACACACCAACCTGATCAGCTATTCGGGCGATACGCCGGTAGAAGACCACGGGCGATGGCAGCATTCAAAAATACTGATACACGAAGCAACCTTTTTACGCAGCGAAGAAGATGCCGGTATTCAACCATATGGCAATCACAGCTATCTCGAAGAAGTGATGGAAATGGTAAGTGGCATACAAATCGAAACCCTTATTCTCGGACATTTTTCATTGCGGTATTCCTCCGCACTTATCAATCGCAGCATACGGGAGCTTTGTGAAAGATACGCCATCAATATTCCGGTATTTGCCATTTTACCCGGTAAAACAGTAGCGGATATCTTAAAATCAGAACCGGTAAACAAGTAGCTTTATCGCACTTTTTTCATTCTGTTTCTTACAAATGCTGATGGCGTCTCTCCTGTTATTTTTTTGAAATACTGATTGAAGGACGATTTTGCTTTGAACCCGCTATCATGGGCAATCGTAAGAATATTGAAATGGATATCCTTACCGATACAATGCTCCATCCGGCTGATCGCTTCCCGGATCCTATATTCGTTGAGGTACTGATAAAAAGGCTTCCTGGCATATTTGTTCAACGTCTCGGAAATATAATACCGGCTGATTCCGATCGAAGATGCCAATTTGTCCAGGCTGAAATCTTCTTCTTTGTATGCCTTGCTGTTCTGAAAAAAATCCTCCATCGATTGGAATATTTCTTTGTGCCGGGTGGGCGAAAGCAGCATTTTTTTTTCATCTTCTTGTGAAATGACCTCCGGACGCTCGTCCGGATCATTTATAAAAAGAGGTTCCGGGTTGGAAAAGGGAACCGGGTCTCCATGTATGCCCTCATATTTATATCGTATAATGAGGAAAGGCATTGTCCCTATGATTGAATATAAGATAGTTCTGACCAGGGTATTATAGGCCGGGTTATAATCTCCTGCAATCACCAGTACGATTTCCGCGATGCCGATCAGGATCAGCGCCCGGCTGAGCCCGGTCGCTAAATGATATTCCTTTTTGCTGACGGTATTGATCCTGCAGGCGACCAGGGAAAGATAACTGAAGACCCCATGTACGGCTAAAATGAGAAAAAAGGAGAACCGGTTATAGATATTTAGCAGGCGATGGCCCAGGACCGGAGACCAGATAAGCACATTGACAGCACTTAAGTAAAATATGGAAGCAATCATCAGGGGGAGAAACAGGTACCATCTGGTAGCAGGAAGGAAGGCCACTTCCCGGGTCTTTAAAATATATAAGTAGATTAAGGGGCCATAGGCCAGTTGAATGAAGGTATGCATCCTGAAAACTACCTCGGGGTCAGGCAGTCGGGAAAAAATAAAGAGCTTAGTGGATAAATGCCATCCAATAGAACACAACAATAAAAGTAAAAGATTATCAGCCTTGTTCTTTGGACGGTTCAGCCAAAGTAAAATTATAGCTGCACATGTCTGCCATAATCCTGCTGCTAATACATAGGTCATTGTCACATTGTTTAATGGTGTGAAACTAGTTTTTGTGTATTACCAAATTGTGAACAGCTATCCTTAACGTTTTGATAATGTGTTATAATGTGTTGAATGTCAATAATACAAAGTGTTTATTAAACTATTTGTACCCTTTGAACACCGTCTCCTTTAAAGCAGACGGAAGCGATGGACGGATGGACCATTTTTGCAAAAAACAATCATCTATGAGACAGGGTATTCGTATATTTTTTTGTTTGTTATTGGCCGGCATTTCGGCCTGGTTGCCTGGGCGCGCTCAAAGTAAGGTGCCTCAAAAAGTCATCATTATCATGATGGATGGGTTCGGTGAAGATTACTACCGCAACAGCGACATGCCCACTTTAAACAAGATGGAAAAGCAAGGACTGTTTAAAGTCGTCCCCTCCCTCATGCCCTCCGTGACCAATGTCAACAACGCATCGATCATCACGGGAGAGACGCCGGAAATGACTGGAATAACGGGAAACATATTTCTGAACCCCGCTTCAGGCGCCGAAGAATATATGGAAGATGCGAATTTGGTGCTGACTCCGACAATTTTTGAAAGAGCCCGGAAAGCTGGCGTCAAATCCATTCTTTTCTCCTGTAAGACCAAGACGGTGATGTTGTTGAATAAGGGTACAGCCGAAGCCATGTCGAGGGAGACCGTTACGCCCGAATGGACCCAACGGCTTGGAACGCCCCCCGATATTTATAGCCGGGAGATCAATTACTGGATCATGGAAGCAGCGCTCTACAGCCTGAAACATAATCCGGAACTGGGGCTGATCTATATCCATACAACCGACTACCCCATGCATACCTGGGCGCCCGGGAGCGTGGAGTCGAAGGAGCATCTGCATAAAATAGACGGCTACCTGGCCCGTCTCATCCAGGCGGCGCCGGATGCGGCCATCCTGATAACGGCGGACCATAATGTAAAGCATAAGAACAGGTGCTGGGACCTGGAGAAAGCATTGGCTACCTGTGGCGGCCAGATCAAAGCAGCCATTTCCCCCGAAAAGGACAGGTATTTCAAGCATCACCTGGGCATGGGCGGATCGGAATACATCTACCTGAACGACCTGAAAGATTCCTCCCGGATCAGACACCTGCTGGAAGGCTTCAAAGGAGTAGAAGAGGTGATCTCGAAATCGGAGGCCGTAAGAAGATTCCACCTCATGCCGGAACGTATCGGCGACCTGATGGTGCTCGCCGACAGCACTACTGTTTTCGGGCATCTGGAGAAAGGTGAATCGGAAGACCTGCCCGCTACCTACAGAAGCCATGGCTCCCTATACGAAGCCCATGTGCCCTTGTTTGTGTACAATGCCCGCAAGGCGCCGTCGCTGTCCTATTTTACGGATAATTATAAACTGGCAAGCTGGCTTTATCAGCCGCAACCCCAAAAAGTAAAGTTAATACCCGTTGATCCCGCCGTGACAGGAGACGGGATAGTAACCGTACACGGGCCGCATATCGCCCTCTATAATCCTCAAAAACCCGACAAGCATAAGTTGATATTCATGATTACAGGCACGGGTACTACGGCGTATGGAGCGAGACAGCTGGACAGTTGCTTTGCTGAGATGGGCTACCATGTTATCAGTATTGATTATCGGAACAATATCAACAGCATCTGCTGTAAGAACAGCTCGGACAGCACCTGTTTTGACCGTTTCCGGGAGGAAATTGTAACAGGGCATTCCGTCAGCGAGATGACGGAAGTAGACTCTCTCAACAGTATTGAGCATCGCTTCGGGCAATTACTGCAATACCTGGCGATGAACGACCCCGAAGGGGGATGGGAGGAGTATCTTGAAGGAGGCCACCCGGCCTGGAGCCGGATTATACTGGCTGGTCATTCCCAGGGTTCTGGAAATGCCGGTTTTTTGAGCAAGTTAGTAGCAGTGGACAGGGTATTACTATTTGCCGGACCGCAGGATTACCTCGCTCATTTCGACCACCCGGCCGGTTGGCTTTCTTTTAAAGGGAAGACGCCCCCTGCCCGTTATTTTTCTTTCCTGAACCTGAATGATCCATTTAACGTGCATAATCAACTGGCGAATGATATGACAATAATGGGCATGAATAGGGCCGATACGCTGCATGTCTGGCCCCGGCAAGCCGTGCAGGGCCATCAGCATATTCTGGTCACCGATAGCCCCACCACCAATGAAGGGGGACCGCATTCGTCGGTGCTCGATCCGGAATATGTGCGGGTCTGGGAATATATGCTGACAGCCAGGATTGATACTTTTTAATTCGGGCTTACAAGGTAGCCCACTTCCGTGACTGAAAGAATGTGTGCGATGACAGGGGTGTCAGCAACTTCATCGGCGCCTTTATCAAAGGGGTGGGTACGGGACTGCCCGTCCATGTCCGTGGTGACAGAAGCGTAGCTGCCGGTGGCGCTATTGATCGCGGGACTGCCTGCCTGGAGGTGGAAGGTGCCGGTGGCATCGCGGGCAAGCAGGGGGTTGAGGGTGACGTACCCGCCGGAGGGCATGCTCCCGGCGCTATTGGTATTGAACAGGATATTTTCCAACCATATTCCGCCGGTGTAGGGACCGGAAATGGAGGCGGCGGGTCCTCCCCCCTGGATGATATTATCCGCGATGGTGATATCTGTCGCACCCAGGCCATTGGTACGCCCACTCTGGATAATATTGGCGGTATTATTCACCAGTGTATTGAAGGCGATCAGTACGCGATCGGGCCGGTCGTGGGAGGTCAGCTTGGCGCCGTCGGCTACTTCGCCGTCGCCATTGCCGACTGTGACAGCGGGATTGCAATGCTCGAAATGGTTGCTGAATATAGTATGGTCGTCCCCGAAGATGCGCAGGCCGGGTGTGTTGATGAAATAATTGCCATATACGAGGCTGCGGTTGCCATGCCGGAGGGTAAATTGAGCGGGGCAATTCCGGATGGTGTTGTAGCGGATAGTTAGTTGGGAGGCTTTCACCGAGATCAATTCATTTTCCCCTGCGCATTGTTCGAATAGGTTGTATTCCACGATGCTGTTGCTGTTGGACAGGCTGTATCCGCTGAGGCCGAATTGCAGGGTCTCGGCGCCATTGCCGGTCTGGGGCAGCTGGTCGAAGAAATAGTTGTGGTGGATGTGGAGGCGCTGAGCTATCTGGCTGCCTGTCCCCCGAACAGCGATGAAGCGGCCCATGGCATTCTTATGCTCAAAAGTGTTGTAGTCGACTTCATGGTCATTGCCATTGATCAGCAGGTCCTCTCCGTCTCCGGGCGTTTGGAAGAGATTGTGGGTCCACCGGCAGAAGCTGGTACCCGCGGCCATGGTGGCGCGGGAAGCACTGTGTGTAAACTTAAATCCCTGGATAATGATATACGAGGCGGGGCTTGCCAGGCTGAACCCTGCAGTGCCTGTGATCTCAGCGCCACCGATGGTCTGCGCCTTGATAGTGATGGGTTGTGCGGCAGTGCCTTGCTTGCTGATGGTGATGGCTGTACTGGCGGTGTAGGCGCCGTTGGCAAGGATGATCACGGTTCCGGGTGTGGCGTTGTCGATGGCGGTTTGCAGGGCGGATAGAGAGCTGACGGTAGTTTGGGCGGTGATGGTCAGGGTCCCTGACAGCAGCAGGACAAGCAATATTACATTTTTCATTGTATGGATGTTGATAGAGATAATGGTGTAAAGTAAATGTCTTGTCTACTCACCTGGTTCAATAGAATTATCCGGTTTGTAAGCTATTTTCCCCTAAATCCTCACCTTCTCCATGGTAGGCACTAAAAAATGAATAATCCCCCATGCCACCATAAAAGAACTTCCGCAGATGATAAAAATAATATTATACCCGGCCACGATATTCCCTGCATTTTTATAGAAGTCGAGAATGAACCCGATAAAGAGCGGTAACAGCACACTTCCGATCGCGCCGGCCATGCCACCCAGCCCAACTACGGAGCTAATGGCTCTCCTGGGAAACATATCCGGAACAATGGCAAAGATGTTAGCGCTCCAGGCCTGGTTGGCTGCTGCGGAAATGCTTATGAAGGTTACGACAACCCACATGCTGGAGGAATACCTGGAAAATATGATCAGGATCACGCATACTGCCGACAGGAACAGGGCGATTTTCCGGGCCCTGTAAACAGGGTACCCTTTTTTTATCAGCCAGGAGGAAAGATAGCCACCGCCAAGGCTACCGATCATAGCCCCGGAATAAATAATCACCAAAGGCAAATTAGGTCTTTTCAGATCCAGATGAAAAGAGGAACTGAAATAGGAAGGCAGCCAGAATAAGAAAAAGAACCAAATAGGATCCGTAAAGAATTTGCCGGCTATAAATGCCCACGTTTGCTTCAATCGCAGCAGCCGCCCCCAGGTCACTTTACCGGTAGCAATCTCCTCCTTATCCTCCTCATCCCCCCGGATATAGTCGAATTCGGATTGGCTAAGCCGCCGTTGTCTGGAAGGTATTTCATAATAGATCAGCCAGAAGATCAGCCATATAAGGCCTAATGATCCCGTTATAAGGAATGCTGCCTGCCAGCCATATACCGCTAATAGCCAGGGAACTAAAATGGGCCCGACACAGGCGCCGATATTCGAACCCGAATCTAATATGCCGATGGCAAGGGCCCTTTCTTTTTTGGGAAACCATTCCGCGGTGGTCTTAATACCCGCCGGATAATTCCCGGACTCCCCCAGGCCAAGCAATCCCCTCACTAGCCCAAATCCAAAGGTACTTTTAACGGCAGTGTGCACCATGGCAGCAAGGCTCCAGAGCGTTATGGATAGACTGTAGCCCCTTTTCGTGCCGATCTTATCGATTATTCTCCCGTAGAACAATTGGCCCAATGCATAGCAGGCCGTAAACGTCATTACGATCCTGCTGTAATCGGTCTCCGTCCATCTGAAAACTTTCTCCAGCTCCGGTTTGAGCAGACCGAATATTTGCCTGTCAATATAATTTATGGTCGTCGCAGCAAAGAGAAAAAGACAGACAACCCAACGATAATTCCTGATCTTCGATCTTGTCATATGTTATTGCATTTTTAAATTCCCGGGTACCATCGCAGCGCATTCTTGTAATAGATCTTATCGACCACCTCCCGGGGTAGCTTTAATCCTTTAAAGGTTCCTTCCACCTTGGGTACCCTCATCATTTCATCCGTTGTAAAAAATCGCCAGTGCCGCAGCCATATTTCATGCGCATGATCTTTCAGCCCCTCAGGACCGGTGATATTATTGTTTACGATGTCCGAGGCGCTGACCCTCATATCCGTTCCATACAATAACCTGTCCTGGTATTTGATAAAAAAGTCATGCACTTTTTGCCAGTTCGTCAATGCCTGGTATTGAAGATGTGAAATGCGCTCTGCCATGTCAACTGCCATATTGGGAAACCGGTCAAGCCGTTTTGCCAATTCATCCACGCTCCATTCCAGGCTCCCCAGATGCGCCCCGATAAATTTGAGATCGGGATGCTTTTCCAGCATATGGTCCCTTACCCGGATGTACTCTTCATAAGAGGGACGGTCAGGATGCAAATACATGTATTCCATCGGATGCGCCCGGGCATAGTCCCTGTTCCCCTTTACTGTCATTTTATCCAGGGGGAGCCAGGAATTCTTATGTTCGCCCAGGTGACCGATCAAAGGAATATGACTCTTTGCCAGGAAATCCAGGATCGTATCAAATCGCGGATTATCGATCATCACCAGCCGCCCCTCCCTGTCTTTCAGTTCCATCCCAATATTTTTCCAGACCTTTACGGCCACGGCCCCTTTGGAAAAGGATTCCTTTAAATAGCCGATGACCTCTTCCTGCCAGCCATCGTTATTGTAATTCTTCAGGGAAAAAGAAGTGGCATAGGCCATCCGTCCCGGATAAGCCTTTATTTCCTTCAGTGCGAATGCCTGTTGCTCTTCCAAAGACATGCCCGTAAACTCGAATACGTTGATGGTGAGCAGACGAAAATGATCCTTTTTGGCCTGTACGATAAATGCCGTATCGGCATCCTCCGTGATATGTACATGTGCGTCTATTTTCTCCACCCGTTGAAAGTCATCGATGGTATAATAGGCCGGTAAGGGTGGGACGCCTTCCTTTTTTATCTGCTTCGGGTGGGCGCAGGCTTGAAACAGGATCAGGAAGGCTACCAGGCCGGTATAACGGGTTAGCGGTATTTTTTGCATTAACGAGATTTTTTTTAAATCCTGATATAGATTTTCCGTTTATAGAGGAAGTAGGCGATATACCACAGCATACCGGACACCACCACCACCATGGCTACCTGGACAGCCGCCGGGCTGATCCGGGAAAAAAGCCGGTAGATCACTGGTCTTGACAGGTCCTCCAACACATGTCTCCCGCCCGTATGGTTGAACAGGTAGATGAAGAGCGGATTCATGCCGACGATGACGAAGAACATCCCCGCTCTGACAAATTTCAGCACATCGATCAGCCAGTAGGAGAGGGCGAGACCGGTCAATGCCCAGCCGCCGCTTGCGATGATAAAGGAAGAGGTACAGATCCGTTTTATCATCGGGATATACGCACTTAGCGCATACCCGGCAACGACAGCGCAAAGACCGGCTATCAGGAGCGTCCTTATCTTTTTCCGGGGCGTCCAGTCCTTCAGTAACACCATTCCCGCTATCACTCCCCAGATCGTGTGCGCCGTCGTTGGCAGGGCGTTGAAGGCGACCCAGCGGTCTTCGCTTAACCCGCCCGTCAGCGCAATGTCAAGCCAGGACCCGAAATTATGGTCCGCAGTGAAGGGCTGGTTAAAATCCGCCACCGGCCAGATGCGGTAGAGAACGTCGTTTACAATCAACAAGGCAAAAGACAATAGCAACTGCCATTTTACCGGCTTGCGCATGACCAGGAAGGCTACCATATAAGTCACCGACAATTGGGCCAGCACATTGGTGAACGATGATTTTGTTTCTGTCGAACCGATCAGCCATCCCAGGAAGAGTAATAGCAGACTTCGCCGGATGGCGCTCTGGCAGGTGGAGCCCCAGCTTTCCCCTTTTGCCCACCTTCTGTTAAAAGCGAAGGGCATGGCTACGCCAACGATGAACATAAAGAACGGCTGTATGAGATCCCAGGCAGTCAGCCCTACCCAGTCCGCATGATCCAATTGCCGGCCGATGAACGCGACAATCGGGTGAGGACTGGCTTTGTCAAATAACTGCCCGTAACCGCAGACGAGGAAGAACATGGTCAGCCCACGGAAAAAGTCGATGGAAAGGATCCGGTCCTGCCCCGGAGCCGGCATAGCCTGGTTAGTCATGATTACCGGTTTTCTCTTTTTAATACCTCTTTTATAACAGGCAGTATATTCGTGGCAAAGCGGTCCATGCCCAGGTCATTCGGATGCACTCCGTCCTGCGTACCCTCATGGTCATTCCCGATCAGCCCGTCTCCGGTCTTATAATACAGGCCCCTGGTGCCTGTGGCTTTGAGTATTTCAAAGGCCTTGCGCAAGGCTCTTCGCTTGTCCAGGATCTTCACCCGGCCGTCGGCATTAAAATACGTGTCCTCGTAAAAATACCCTTCCACCAGCAACACAGGGATCTCCGGCCGCTCCTTTTTCAAAAGCCGGACTAATTTCACGGCGCTGTCGCAGATGATCTCTCCTTTTGAATTGGGCGTACAATCGATAACATACAAAGCGGCATCCACCTCGCTCATAGCCTTCCCAACGGAGAGATCGAATTTTCCCTCTCCGCTGAAACCGAAATTGAGGAAGGGCCTGTTCATCCTGCGGGAAAGCATATTGACATAGGCCATCCCGGGCCTCGAAGCCGCGGCGCCCTGGGCGATACTGCTGCCATAATAAATAACCGGTCTGCCTGTAACGAGATCGGTTCGAACGGGCCTGGAGATCACCGCTGTATCGTTCACGCCGATGAAAAGGGAATCGACCCCGTCATACAGCGGGAGATTCAACAGGTATTCCCTGTAATGGCCATCCCCTTTGCGGAGGAGCAGGGACTCATTGGATTTCTTTTTCGGCATTCCGGTACCGACATACTGCCAATGCCCGGTTGTCAGCGCATATAGATCGACCCCGTCCACTCCCGGAGACCCGGCCTCTTCGCCATCATGCACCCCGCTCAATGTCCAACGGACGGCTATCTGTCTTGCATTGGTCCGAAACCGGATAGCAATACCGGCTGAACTGGTGGACTCATCCCACACCGGCTCCCTGAGCGTGCTTTTATAGCGGATAGGAAAACGAAGCCAATTATTTTCATGATGGAACTGGCCAATGGTGGTGAGGGCGTGGCCGTCATAATATTTCAGCGAATCAGCGGCATACCATTTCTTATATCTCAGCAGCGCCTCGACAAAATAATAATCAGCATAGGTCAACGGAACATCCACCTCCGAATGAAAGGGAAGAGCGCCGACGCTATGCAGCAGGAGGTAGCCGCCATTGGTGCCTGCCCTTGCCTTATAGGCATCCGAAGAAAGGGTGCGTAAGATGGTTGCTGCCGCGCCCAGGTATTCATTCTTTCTTTTTTGTTCTGAATATCGCGCGAGCTCCAGCAGCGCGGATGCCATGACGGCAGCGGCAGAAGCATCGCGGTAGGTATGGGGTATTCCCGGAGCGTTAAAATCCCAGTAAGGGATCTTGTCTGCCGGCAGAGTAGGGTTGTCCAGCAGGAAATCGGCAATATGCCCGGCTAACGAGAGATAAGATTTGTCCCCTGTAAAACGATACAGCATCGTATAGCCGTACAAGGCCCAGGCCTGCCCCCTGCTCCAGGCGGATGAATCCGCCGCACCCTGCCGGGTGATCTTACGCATCACTCGGCCCGTCGCCAGGTCATAGTCAAGAAGATGATAGCAACTGTAATCAGCCCTGAAATGGTTGCTGAGCGTGGTATTCGCATGATCGGCAGCTATCTCCCGCTGTCTTTCTTCCCCGCCATTCCGGCTGCTCCATTCCAGCAATTCAAGATTCATCAGGTTGTCGATAATGACAGGACACTTATAGACCGAAGAGGAATCCCAGGACTGAATGGCTTTAATGGAGGGACGATACCGCGATGCGAGGGATTTCGCAGCCTCCAGCACGACTTCCTTGTAATGACGGTTCCCGGTTATCCGGTAGGCATTGCCGAAACTGCAAAAGATCCTGAAGCCGAGGTCATGATTGCTGGAATCATACTGCATCCCTTCCAGTTCGCGGAGGGCTCTTTCCGCCTCCCGCCTGATCAGTGTATCCGATGAATACTCGTACAGATACCAGAGCGTACCCGGATAGAATCCGCTGCACCACCAGGACGCATCGCTCGTGATGAGCTTTCCGGCCACCGGATCATAGGTCCTGGGTATCGCTCCCGGCGACACCTGCTTCAGGAGGAACTTATACTGCTCAACGGCATCGGATAGGTCCTTATCGACCAATGACAGCATAGGGCCCGGCGATTCCTTCTTTTGGGCGAAGGAAAACAATAGCATGCACAGACACAGGCCGGATACTATAAATTTTCTTGTCATCACCAATTCGGATTTTGCTGAAGGTTCTTGTTCAATCCAATTTCCTTGGTGGGAATAGGCCAGAGATAATCCCGGAGCGGATTGAATTTGCGATTGGCAGCTTCCTCTACGATGACAAGCCCCTCCGGCGTTAAATTGGGATTGGCAAGGGTGCCCTGCTCCGCCGGAAAGTATTTGGCCCCTACCACCTGCTGCGGCAATTCCGTTTCGGCCGTTTTCCAGCGCAGGAGATCCCAGTACCGCATTCCTTCGAAGGCGAATTCAATCCTTCTTTCCCTTCTTATTTCACTGCGCATATCCAGTCCGTTAGCCGACACAAACCCATTGGTAAGGGCGGGCATGCCCGATCTGGCGCGGATGAGATTGATGGTATTATTGAGATCCTGATCGCTGACAGCGCCTCCCAATTCGAACTTCGCCTCTATATTATTCAGCAATACTTCAGCATAGCGGATAATGATATTATCGATATAGCTGACATTCACCACCCAGTCTGCGGCGATATAATATTTGCAGGACCGGTACCCCGTCTGGGTATATTCGAACGTTGGCACATACAATCCCGATACGTACCAGGAGTACTTGTTAAAGATGGACATGGCCATCCGGGGATCACGGTTCTGGAATTCCGTATAGGTATCGGTTTGCGTCTGGTAATAGGGGGATTTATCTTTGGGCAATCCATCTTTGTACAGATAGTCGGCGACGATATTGCCCGTTGGGGTCAGCGCTCCTTCGTCGAGGACCGAACGGGTATAGTTATTGGAGGAGATATCGTTGATCTCATTTTCTCCGTAGATCCGGACAAGTATGTTCTCCGGGTTGTCCATCCCTTCGCCGGAATATTGGAACAGGTAGTAGTAACTGCTGTCCGGATGCACCGGGTCGGCATACAAGCCATTGCTGCCGCTGGAAATGAGCTGATTGCTCGCATCCAGCGCTACCTGGAGATGGGTCTGGTAATGACCGTAACCGAAAAATTTCTGCCGGGTCCCTTCAAATAGCGCCACCCTGGACTTAAAGGCGAGTGCCGCGCTGGCGGTAATGCGGCCATATTCTTCGGCTGCCTGCGCATTGGATAGGGGAAGGTTCGCCGTTGCAAAATCGAGATCCGCATAGATGGTATCAAGGATGATCTCCCTGTTCGTGCTGCTGCCATACAGCGCGGTGTCGCTCAGGGAGAGGGTTTTTAGGATCAACGGAACATCGCCGAACCGCTTGACCAGTTCAAAATAGGCCCAGGCCCGGAAGAACTTTGTTTCTGCCAGGTATTTGTTGATATCCACCGCAGAGCCGGTGACTTTCACCGATTTTTCGAGGATATTATTACAGGCGCGGATAAGCGTATAGTTATTGCTCCAGTCCGTGGACGTGGATGAAGGAAGACGGGATCCGTTACTCACGGGATTGGCGACCTGTGCAAACGCATCGACGGACATGTCATCATCCGTTTTAGTAGTGATGTCCGGCAGAAAGGAATATAAATAGTTGCAGGCCAGTTTCATGTCATTGGTCGTATTCCAGAAGTTATGATCGGAGAGATCCGTCTGCGGATACTGATCCAGCTTTTTCGAACAGCCGGATAAAAGAACAATGAATGAAAGCAAAAAGACTTTATTGCTGGTAGTAGTGGTCATACACACTGTTTTAAAATTAGTAGTGATCAGAATGTCAGATTCAGCCCGATCGCATAGGACCGGAAGAATGGGTAGTTATAGGCGGCATTATTGGGACTTTCCGCATCGAAATATTTGTACCACATTTTGCTGTGCTCCCAGATATCCTGACCGGAAAAAAAGATCCTTGCCTTTTCAATTTTCAATCTTCGGATGACTGAACCGGGCAGACTGTATCCGATCTGGAGATTCTTCAGCCGGATATAGGAGGCATTCTGGATCCATTTGGAGGAGGTAAGGGTGTTTTGAGTGCCGCCCAGGTAAAGACGCGGGAACAGGGCATCCTGGTTTTGGGGCGTCCAGTAGTTTTGGTTGATTTGCCAGGGCTGTCTCCAGGCGTCAACAAAGGGTACGATGGCAGACGGATAGATCAACATATTCCGCTTGCCGACGCCCTGCAGCAGCGCCGAGAAATCAAACCCGTTCCATTCGAATCCCAGGTTCATCCCGAACGTATAGCGGGGAGAAGTGTTCCCGAGATAGACCAGGTCTCCGTGGTTGTCCGGACGGTTTAGGCCCCCGTCAATCCTGCCACTCTTGTCCTGGTCGACATACACGATATCCCCCGGACCCGTCCTGTCATCCTGGAAGGCGTGGCCGGTTACTTCCGCGGCTGTCTTAAAATAGCCGCTTGCCTGATACCCATAGATCGAGTTGATGGGCATACCCTCGATAATGCCGTTCAACCCTTCTGTCACCACATTCTGCCCGTCATACCGGATTATTTTGTTGGTATTATCCGCGATATTGAAATTTATCCAATAATTGAACCGGGAGATCCTGTCCTTCCAGCCGATATTCAATTCCCATCCCTTTGTCAGCAGCCGGGCGGAATTGGTAGCGCTTGGGATAAGCCCCAGGGTAGCCGGCGCATTTAAAACGACCAGCATATTATTGTTCCTCCGGACATAATAATCCAGGTTGACCGTCAACCGGTTCTTTAAAAGGCCTGCATCGATGCCCCCGTCGGAGGTCTCGATCGTCTCCCAGGATTTGTCCGGAGAAGCCAGTACGCTCTGGTAGATCGAATTATTCCGCGCATTGTTAAAAGGATATACGGGGCCCTGTGTGAGCATCGAGATATAGTCGTAATTCCCTAGCACATTGGAGTTCCCCAGTTTGCCCCATGACCCTCTCAGCTTAAATTCATTAAAAATGCCCGACAGCCCCTCGAACCAGGGCTCGGTATTCAGCCTCCACGCGCCGGACACGGAAGGGAAATACTGGCTTCTCCTGCCTGGAGACAACTGAGAGCTGGCATCATTGCGTAAAGTGGCTTCCAGAAAATATTTGCCGTTAAAATTGTAATCGAACCGGCCGAAATAAGAGAGCAGGGCATTGGTCTGGATATTGTCTCCGCTTATCGGAGGCACCGTGGGATCCGAGCTTAAATTCAGCGAGGGTACGTCATTGGAGATCAGGGCGCTGGCGGTCGTACCCGCCGAATCACTGTTGTAATATTGGTATTGATAGCCGCCCAATAGATGAAAGTGATGCCGGGTGGCCACCGTCAGATCATAGTCCGCCAGGGCCTGTACGTCCGTCCTCGTTTGCAGTATCCTCGATTTGGAGATCTGGTTTGGCAGAAAGATGAACTTGGTAGGCTCCGGCCCGATATCGTAAAGGGGGATCGTCCTTTGAAAATCGTTCTCATTGGACAGGTTCAGCCCGGGACTGTAGATCAATCGCAGTGACAATCCTTTTGCAATATTGTCTGCCTTCAGGGTGAAGATCCCGTCCAGCTTATTCCGCTGCGTCTCCCCATATCCGCCGTCCTTTAAGATCTGGTAGGTCGTAGGGCCACTTCTTACCCTGGCATATTTTGTATTGTTCGATTCGGGAAGAAAGACGGGATAGAGGGTCCTTAACTGATAGATCCCATATAGCAAACCATAATCCGCATAAGTATCTCCGCTCGGCGAGAGGGTATTGCCCCGGGAATAGGAGATACGGGCATCCAGGCTGAAGATCTTGCTGAGTTTAGTATTCAGGTTAAGACGGGCATTGTAACGTTTAGTCCCGTCGGGCCCGAATTTAAAGACGCCGTCCTGGTCGTAATAACCAAAGGAGAACAGGTATTGCGTCTTGTCGCTTCCGCCGCGCAGGGAAAGATTATGACTCTGACTAAAGGAAGTCTTCCTCATCAGGAGATCTACCTGGTTCAGATCATAATAATAATCATAGATAGAGGGGTTTACCGGGTCTACGATATAATTTATGTTCGGGTCTTTCATCCATCCGATCTGCTGGTCGGTATAGGCCGGGTTCGATCCGGCATTTATAAAGGCCTCATTTTGCATTTGCGCTTCTTCCCAGGAATGGATCCTTTTGGGAATACCGAATGCATGGTTGAAAGTGGTTAAAGCCGAATAGGTGAAGCTGAGCTTATCGGCTACCCCTTTTTTAGTCGTTACGATGATGACGCCTCCGGAAGCCTTCGCACCATAGATCGAGGCGGCGGCAGCATCTTTTAAAACAGAGACGGATTCAATATCATTCGGATTGATCAACGTCAGATCGCCTTCCACTCCATCTATTAACACCAGGGCGCTGTTGTTGCCGTTTATCGAAGAGAACCCGCGGATTTGCGCGTTATATTCTTCCTTGCCGGGCTGCCCGCTGAATCGGGTAATGGTCAATCCCGGTGATGTTCCCTGCAGCGCGGCTACCGCATTGGTGACGGGCCTGTTTTCCAACAGCCGCTTGTCCACCGTTGAGACAGCCCCGGTCACCTCTGTCCTTTTTTGGGTGCCATAACCTACCACGACTATATCATTCAAGGCATTCACGGCGGTCTTCGCTCTTACGACCAATTCAGTCTTACCCTTTACCGGCCATTCCAGTTTCTCGATATTGGTGGCCGTAATGAGCAGGACTGCATTATCGGCTATGCCGTTCAACTGGAATTCTCCGTTTGCATTGGACGTAGTTCCTGTCGCACTTCCTTTTACTATCACGGATGCTACGACAGGTTCGCCATTTTCATTGACAATGCGGCCATGAACGTCAATAGGCGGCTGCACCGATGCGGCAGGCTCCACCATTTTCACCTGGACGGGTGCTGCCAGCTTAAGGAAGATATTCTTGTTCACGATCTGATAAGTGAAAGGCTGGCCCTGGAAGCAAAGATCAAGTGCCTCGTGCAGGGAGATCTTACTGGCCGAGATGGTTACAGGATGAGCCTGTTTGAGCCAGGAATAATCGAAAAAGAGGGCATACCCGGATTGCCGTTTGATCTCTTTAAAAACGTCCTCGAGCGGCGCGTTCTTTACAGAAAGAGTAAGAGTTTGCGCTGCGGCGCCGGCGTACGTGTGCAGGAAAGCGACCGTTAATAAAAGGAGGAGACTTTTCCTCAGGGTCATGATGGTCTTGGCCGGGAACTGGCGGCATGCCGGGTCCCTCACAACAGTTAGTAGCATAACTTTGCCTTGTTTTGGTTATTGAATGAACAGTCCGGTGAACGAGTCTGACTTTATTTATCTATGGAATGATTGTCAGGATCCGGCCTTCCAGGCGAAAATGAACCTGGCTAAGCTCCAATCCCTTTAATACATCGGAAAGGTTTGAATCTCTTTGAATCTCTCCTCCGAACTTCCGCTCGGGGATCTTGCCTTCGTATCTCACTTCTACATCATACCAGCGCGCTATTTGCCGCAGGACGGCCCTGATATCCGCCTGGTTGAATTGGAAATACCCATTCTTCCAGGCCACCGCTTCCTCCGCATTCACTTTTTTGACGTTGCCATTGCAGTAGGCCTCACCCGGCTTTAATACGCTGGCATCGATTTTTACCGCGCCTTCCAGCAGGGTAATGGTCAGGGCCGGTTCATCCGGATAGCCATTTACATTAAAATGAGTTCCGAGCACTTCTATTTCCCGGGCCCCTTGCCGGGACACCTGATCAGGCAGGGACACCCTAAAAGGCATTTTCGGATCTTTCACGACTTCGAAATAGGCTTCTCCCCGGACTTCGACGCGCCGCTCCACTCCCGCGAACAGGGTAGGGTAGGTAATGGAAGAGGCGGCATTCAGCCACACCTTTGTTCCGTCCGGCAATTGGAGCTGATACTGACCGCCACGGGGAGTGGTCATGGTATTATATCCCACCGGTGTATTAATGGCCGCCTGACCGTTGTTGGAGCCAGTCACCTGGTAGGACAGTTGGCCATTGCCGCGTTTGATCACCTTTGTGTTGCCCTGGCGGGTAAGTTGCCCATTGGCTGCGCTGTCCAGCAGGATGGTACTGCCGTCTGCCAGCGTAAGGACTGCCTTATTGCGCCCGGGCATGATCGTCGTCTTCATAGCAACCGTATCACTGGTCACGGCAACTTCTTTGTGATCAGTCCGGATAAAAAGGTAATAGGATAGCGGCAACAGCAATACCACGGCAGCCGCATATTTTAGGATAGGTCTGTTGATAAAATGAACGAACGGGTGCAGGCGGGCATTCTTCGAATCCGGTTGCGCGGGGCCATCGATCACCTGGCGAAAAACTTCCTCCGCCTGCTCCGGACTGATCAGCCCTTCGGTGGCATCCTGCTCCATCTCCACACCGATCCAGGTCTTTATTTCCTCCATGCAGGCCGGTTGACTGAGCAGCTCCGCCAATTCCTGCCTTTCAGCGCTGCTGGCAGTCTTATTCAGATAACGCTCGTACAAATACCTCAACCTGCTATTCATGTTGCTCCTTTGGATGATCAAAAAATAAAATAAGGCTCTATACTATCAGACAACCGGGAAAGAAAAAAGGGTCAGTCGAAGAAAAAATATTATTGGGGATAGGAGATCAGGATCAGCAAGATCACCGCCGTCATATCAGAACCGAGCATATTCCTCAGGTTGCGGGCTGCTTCGGAAAGATGCCGTTTCACCGTCTCGCGGGAAATATGCAGTTGGGCGGCAATATCGTTCTGCTTGACTCCTTCCAGCCGGCTTAGCTCGAATACCTTTTTTTGCTGGAGCGGCAGCCTGCGTATAGCATTGTGCAGAATATCGTGTAATTGGCGGCTCAGGATCGGGTCGTCTTCCTGACCGTCGGATATTTTGTCCCTTACGATCGCAGACAGGGCCATCTCTTCGTACAGACGCTTGCGCAACCGGTTGGATAAGTGGTTGCGCGTGATCGTATTCAGATAGGCATTGAAATTGTCGATAGCAGGCAGCTTTGCGCGAATGATCCAGATCTTCAAAAAAATTTCCTGCAAGGCATCCAGTACTTCCGGCTCGGACTGGAGTACTTTATACGCGATGGTCACCACTTTATTGCGATAATGGTGGTAGAGGGAATGGAACGCCAATTCATCATCATTCGCTATGCTGATCAATAGTTCCCTTTCGTTATATAGTGCTGGTTTGCCCACTTGGTCTGGTCTGAATATCTTTGAGTATTATAACTAAATTACCTATTATTTTTTTATTAATCAATATGCATTCCCTGCCCGGCCAGCCATCCTGCCATTTTTTTATTCATCGCCAATTCATAAAAATACATCCAGTCGGTGTTATTGGCGATGTCGGCCCAATGGGCCCGCGGATTCATGTCATATTGATAGCCTTCCGGGTTGGTCAGCATTTTCGTTACGGAAAAGATTTTTTCAAGATGGCTGCGCAATCCGGGGAATTGCTCCATGCATTCTTTTATCTGCTGCCTTGCGCGCCCCCTTTCTTCCCCTGTTTTTGACTGATCGAACACTTGCAGCAAGAGCAACAGGCGGGCTGAATAGGCCTGTACTTCATTGATCTGGTTCATCACCTGGATGGCATACCGGTTTCTCCTGGCCAGTAACAGCGACTGGTCCATTCGGACTTTTGTCTCTCTGTACAACTCCATGGCGTCGGCGGCTCCCTTCAATTTGTCTTTGTATTGCAGGCTCCATGCTCCCTGGTGCACGGTATCCGGCAGCTCCACCAGCTTGAATGCAGGGTGATAATTTTCCCGGTCCCCTTCGTGTAAGAAGGCCGTTTCCCAAAAGGCGATGGATCGCTCCAGCCCATTCTGAAACTCATAGGCGGCTCCTTCCAATGCCGGAGAGAAAAAACGGTGCCGGAATGCCGCATGGGCGAGCGCTGATGTACAGTCCGTAACATTCCAGCTAAACCAGGCAAAATCATACAACCCCCGCCAGACGGTCTCGAAATGAGGAGAACTGTCATCCCAGACCGTGCATAGGATCATATCCAGTTTTTTTTTGGCCGTCAGCTGGCAAAAATCCTGTATCGCCCTGATATTAGAATTATTTCTGGGTAGCATCAGCCAGGATTCCTGGGCTGAGGTAGCAGGCATGACTTTTAACCCATGCTCCTTATACCAGTCCAGCGCCAACTGGTTGCCCTTTACCAGGGGGGATTCGTAATTCCACCGGTTATAGATACACTCCTTTGGGAATAGCGAAATATTATTGTCCAGGATCGCCCTGTTCTTATTCCAGCTTTCGGCTATGTCCTTTTCGCTAAGCCTCGCCTCATAGGTCGTCTCATAGAGGCCCGCCAGTTTGAACACCATATCGTCCCAAAAAACGGGGATACGGTGATGCGCCACCGCAAAATCCGTCACTTTTTTAAGCCAGTAGAGCTGGAGCTCCAGCGGCTTCATACCTGATTTTTTGGACAAGGCGGATTTTCCCAGGCCATCGACTTCATCGCCCCCTACATGCAGGTATTTGCCGAAGGGGGTGGCCGCTATCGCATCTTCATAGAGGGAAAACTGCAATTCATAGGTCTTTGGATTAAGGGGATCAAAGACATAATCGGAAGCCGGATCGTCACGCAGTTCCTGGTACGCCGCGTGTTTCAGTATGAACGAAGCGTGCCCCAGCCCCTGGACCAGCGGGCTGATCTCGATATTCCGGTCCTTCGCATATTGGCTGATCGCTATAAATTCTTCCACGGAGATGGCATTCGGCGCTCCCACTTCTTTGGCTTTCCGGTAACGGAGCTTGTCTTCAAATTCCAGGATGATCGTATTGACCTTGATTGCGGCTAGCTGGTCGATGATCTTGTAATAATAATTACCCGCATCCAAATGGGATTTTAGATCCAGGTGCACCGCGCGGCAGGCAATGTTCGGGTAATCGGTGATCCTGCACGGCGGTATTTCCATTGACTGGTCATGGGCATCTTCCAGCAATTGATTTAATGTCTGCATACCGTAAAAGAGACCGGCCCGTTCCCTGGCCTGGATAAAGACCCTCCCGTTGCGCACTTCGAGCATATAGCCTTCGGGAGAAGGCAATGCCAGGTCCTTATCGATCGTTAACGTCAATGTCCCGTTCATTTCAACGCCGGTAAAGGGAAGTCTTTCCAGGATAGCCGGCAAGACAGGCGCCTGGTCCATGTTGTTCAGGCGTATATTCCGGATCCCGGAGTACGGGATCCCTTTTCCATCGGATACTTCGACGGTCTGCGGTTTGGGAATGAGCTTGAAATAACGATCGAACAGGCGGATGTCTGCCGCAACGGCGCTACCAGGCGCCATTACCAGGGATGCCGATAACAGCATTGCCGCTAAGAATGATGCCGCCTGTTTAATTGTACACCGCATGTTTCAACTATTAATAATTAATCTCCTTTTAAAGGATTCCCTAAATTGGGCTCCCCTGAATTCCTGATCGCTAAAATACCAGATCATTGGAAAGCAGGGAAGCCGCAGCCTCGTCCAGGAACAACTGACATTCCGCATGTAACTGGAGTATACTGGCAGGATTCAGGTTGCTTACCGGCTGCTCCAGGCAATTCTTCACGGCCGCTGCTTTGCGAAGATCGGGCACTGAACAGATCAGCCGTCCTGATTGCATGATCTGCTTTACCGAAATACTGATGGCCTGACCGGGCACTTCGCCGATATGGGCAAACCAGCCTTCATTTACCTGCTGCCTCCGGCATCCCTCATCCAGGGCGGCAATAATATACGGCGCTGTCGTTTCAAAATCCGCCGGAGGGTCGTTGAAGGCCAGATGCGCATTCTCACCGATCCCGATCAGACCGACGTCTATCGGGTGATCCCCGATGAGCCTGGCCAGACGCCCGCATTCGGTTAAAGGCTCCGCTTCCCCATTGATCAGGTAGGCGGCTTTCAAAGGAGGAACTTTGTCCAGGAACCGCTCTTTCAAATATTTTCTAAAACTCGCGGGGTGTGTATCGGGCAGACCGATATATTCATCCAGGTGGAACATGGTGACCCGGTCCCATTGGATGTCTTTCCGGGAGATCAATTGGTTCAGGGTCTCAAACTGGCTTGCACCGGTAGCCAGGAGAATATTGGCATATCCCTTCTTTTCGATCTCAGCGATGATCAGATCCGCTGCGGCATTGCCGGCGGCTATTCCTGTTTCTCTTGCGTCGGACGCAACCTGTACTTTCATCAACTACGTTTTATTTGAATAATTTTATCCCTGATCCTTTGGAGGATCCGCCTTATTTTACTTCCGTCAGATTGCTGTGATCGATCGATAAGCTGATCGGCCCGTTCTTCATCCAGGAGCCGCCCGTGAAATCCGGGATTTTGATGGGTTTCGACTGATTGGCTACCGACCATTCGCTCAAGGGCACCACGGAACTCCATAGCGCGGCGTCGTACACGTTATAGTCCATGGGCAGACCATTTCGCAGGCAGTCGATCAATCTCCAGTCCATCATCAGATCCATCCCGCCATGTCCCCCGATCTCCCTGGCCATGTCTCTGATCCTGGCGACAAAAGGGAGGGTGTACTGTGCTTCCAGTTGTTTGAATACGCTCTCTGACACCCAGCCCTGGTCATCGATCGATATTTTGGGCGGGTCCGTATCATATTGGGCGATTCCCTTCGTACCGCTAATGAGGTATCTCGATGATTTCGGGCGGGTGGACGATATATCATGCTGCAGCATGATGGTCTTCCCCTTGACGGTCCGGATCGTGGACGTATTCATGTTCCCCGAAAAGGGCCGGTCCACATACTTCTGGTAGGCAGGGTCCTTTGCCGCCAATTCTTTGGCGATCGCATTCAGGGTGAAATCGGCACTGCTGACGGATAACATATAATCCAACTGGTCTCCTCTGTTGATATTCATGACCTGGCAGACAGGACCCAGGCCATGTGTCGGGTACAAATTGCCATTGCGGTGGGCATTCTCATTGAGCCTCCATAAACCTGGACGGCGTTCCGGGTCGAACAGGCTGCGCGATATATTGTGAACATAGGCGCCTTCCCCGTGGACTATTTCCCCGAAAAACCCCTGCCGGGCCATATTGAGGGTCAGCAATTCAAAAAAATCAAAGCATTCGTTTTCCAGCATTACGCAGTGCTTCCTCGTTTTTTCCGAGGTCTCCACCAATTGCCAGCATTGGTCGACTGTCTGGGCGGCCGGCACTTCTACCGCTACGTGCTTGCCCTGGTTCATGGCGTACAAGGCCATAGGGGTATGAAGGGCCCAGGGTGTGGCAATGTATACGAGGTCGATATCGTCCCGCTCGCAGAGCTTTTTCCATATCTCCTCCGTTCCGGAATAGCCAACAGGATTGTGCGGGGATCCTTTAATACTATCCTTCGCCAACTGCACTTGCAAGGGCTTGATATCACACAGCGCCCTGATATCTACTCCCTGGATATGATTCAGGCGGGGAACGGCTTCTGAACCCCTGTTGCCTAAGCCTATAAATCCTATCCGCACCGTGTCAATCTTCGGTGCGGCATAACCCGTCATATTAAACAACTGCCGGTGTGTGCCGGGATCCCTGTATTCTCCGGCATTACCGCTTTCTATACCGGCTGCCGGATCGGACGGCGCTGCTGCCCATCCTTTAAGACCGCTGCCTGCGATCCCCGTCAGCGCCAATCCGGAAAATCTCAAGAACTGCCTGCGATTATTGCTCATGTTTTTAAATTAAGTAATTAGTATAAATTTCAGGAGTTCGGCAGTAGCCACCAAGGAACAGGCTGGATATATTACCGATAACGTTATCGGCAGAGCAGAGGAATGCCTTATCCGCTTTTTTTAGTGGATTCCCGGATAATGAGGGTTGTCGGCAGAATGACTTCTTCTGGGATGAAATTCTTTTTATGGATATGTTTTATCAATAGCGCACAGCTTCTTCTCCCGATTTCAAGGGCGGGTTCTTCCACCGTTGTTAAGGAAGGATGAACGATTTCGGATATCGGATCATTGGTAAAGCCGATGATGCCGATATCTTTTCCTATTGCTATCTTTTCTTTCTTTAAAGCTAAGATGGCGCCGACCGCTTTCCTGTCGTTGACAGCGAAGACTGCGTCAGGCCTTGGATCGCACAGTAACAACCGTAACATGTCTTCCTCCCCGCATTTTTGTGAGAACCCGGAGTGGATGATCCATTGCTGGTTGACAGGTAATTGATGCGCCTTCAAAGCAGCAAGGTATCCTTCCAGTCTCTTTTCCGTAAAAAGCAGTCCTGCAGGTCCCGCAAAATGGGCAATCCTCTTATAGCCGGATTGGATCAGATGTTCGACTGCTTTATACGCGCCATTGAAATCGTCCTGCATGATTTTGGAGGTCTTAATGCCGGATGGTACACGGTCAAAGAAGACGATCGGTATCCCATTGTCTATTACCCGCTGGAAGCGATCGCTCTGATCGGGCATGGAGGAGATACAGATCAGCAGCCCGTCGATATTACTAAATGAAAGTTCGTCCAGTATATCCTTTTCCCGGTCTGCCGAGTCATCAGTCAGGTACAATACCATGTTATAGCCATTTTTAAAGGCGATCTCCTGGATGCCGGTGATGACGGTGGAGAAATAATAATTAGTGATGACCGGTAGAATGATGCCAATATTATTGGAACTGTTTTTAACCAGGCCGATCGCATTGAAATTCGGTTTGTACTTCAGCTCGACCGCTTTGGCGAGGACCTGCTGCCGGGTAGCTTCCTTGACGTCGTGGGTATTCCTTAGTGCCCGTGAAACGGTGGCGACGGAGATATTCAGCTCTTTTGCAATGTCTTTAATGGTGACAAAGTGACGCTTCATGTATATGAATATAGCTAAATTTCCTGCATTCACTACATTCCGCTGGCGGCAATGTTCCTTTTACCGACGGCCCTAAATCGCATTTAATTTATTCACCACCAACTGTGTCACGGCATCGATCGCTTTGGGAAATACTTTGCGAAGATCGATCTCATCGGTATTGGCGAGTAATTGCTGGAGCGTCTTCATGAAAATGTTCTTGGTTTCAGTGGCCAGGTTCACTTTGGTGATGCCGTTTAATACGGCCTGTTTCAATTGATCATCGGGTACTCCTGACCCACCATGCAAGACCAGCGCCGCGGGTGTGACTGCGTGGATATCTTTAAGCAGATCTATCCGGAGATGTGGTGTGGATTTGTAAAAGCCATGCGCTGTGCCGATGGCTACTGCCAGCGCGTTGACGCCAGTGGCTTCAACGAAGTGTTTCGCATCCGCCGGCTGGGTGAATTCCGGCTTTTGATCCTGCCCTAATTTGGGGATATAGCCGAGCTCGGCTTCGACATTAGCGCCATAGGCTGCCGCCAGCTTAACTACTTCGGTAGTAATCCGTATGTTTTCGGTAAAGGGTTGTTCGCTGGCGTCTATCATGACGGAATCAAATCCGGCATCCAGGCATTTCCTGACTATTTCTACATTACTCCCATGATCCAGGTGTATCCATCCCTGCACGTCGAATTGTTTCAAAGCTACCCGGGCCATGTCAATCGCACTGGGTATCCCCAGGTATTGGAGGGTACTTTCCGAGAGCTGCAGGATCAAGGGGCTGTCGGCCTCTTTGGCTGCCATTAACAGGCCTTTCAGGGTCTCGAAATTATAAAAGTTAACGGCCAGTATCGCTTTTCCGGAAGCGGAGCAATGTTGCAGGTATTGGGTAAGGGTCATGGTATGATGTAATTGAATTTTTGGGCGGCAGTCTTTTTGACGGAGGTAATATCCGGGAAGGCGGTGGTGCCCCCGGCGGCAGTGGTATTGATGGCGCCTGTCAGCGCGCCGTATTCGGCGCATTGCTGCAGGGAATGATGCTGTATGAACTTATAAATGAAGCCGGCGTTGAAACTATCGCCCGCGCCGATGCTATCTATGACAGCCGGGTTGAGGAACGGCCGTTGATGGAAAAGGGTCTTCCCGTCCCAGATATGGGCGCCCGCATCGCCATCTTTCACAGCCACTATATGGGCATGGGAGCGTATGGCTTCGATGGCGGTGTGGACATCCTCTTTTCCCGTCAGCTTTTTAAGTTCGGTGAGGTTGGGGAGGAAAACGTCTACATAGGGCAGCAATGCCGGCAGGTCCAGATCCCATTTTTCGGCCGGGTCCCATTGCGGGTCCATGGATGTGGTCAGGCCCAATGCTTTTGCACGGGCCAGCAGGCCGTGGATGCCCGGGCGCAGCCCGGGTTGGAGGAAGACGGAACTGACGTGCAGATGGCGGGCTGTTCTTAATAATGGATCGGTGACATCGCCTGCTGTGAATTCCTCTATGGCGCCGGGGTAAGTTATCATGGCCCTGTCCTGGCCATAGTTGAGCGCTACCGTCATGCCGGTGGCCGCAGTCCTGGAAAAAAGGATGGATGATACGGACACTTTTTTATCTTCCAGATCCTTTATGATTTTATCGGCGAAGCTATCCTGGCCGACCTTGCCTATGAAGTTAACATTTGCGCCGAGCGTGCTCAGGTTGCAGGCGAATATAGCTGAACTGCTGCCCAGGGTGAAGGTCATATCCCGCGCCAGGATCTCCTTGCCTATCTGCGGCAGCTCCCCGAGCCCATTCAGGATGAGGTCGGTATTGAGCTCTCCTGCGACCAGCACATTGAATTGTGATTGTTCCATGGAATTGTTGCTAAAAGTTATTAAGCGGATAGATCTCCACGCCTTCGACGACCCTGGAAATCGCACCGTTCAGCGAGGGGGTATCGGGTTGAAGACCCAGGACCAGCGATTTATAAAAAGCCAGGATCTGTGCCGGCACAATGCTGCAAATGGGCAGGTAGTCTTCATGAAGGCTGGTATTGCCTGCGGACAGCACCAGGACAGCATCAAGTTCCACGCCGGAATAATGTGATTCCATGATACCTATTTCCAACATCGCTTTATTGCCTTTTTTCATGCTGAAGACCAGGTCGCGTTCATAATTCAACACGTAATCGGATTGAGAGAAGAAATAAACTACCAGCGACCGGTCATCGATGACTGCTTTCGGGCCATGACGGAATCCCAGGAAGGTGTCGCTCTTGCAGATGACCTTGCCGTTGGTCAGTTCCTGCAACTTCAACTGGGCTTCCGTAGCTGTACCGGATAAGGCCCCATTACCCAGGAATACCGCCCTGGAAAAATCCTGTATGGAGATGGCGTGTAGCTGCCTGGTATGATGTCGTAATACATGATCGCCATACTGGCATAGCAGTTTTATCTGTGCGCCAACGCTGTCAGGCGCATCGGCCTGCGCCATGATCGTTCCGGCCAGGAGCATACCTGTGTAGCTACTGGTCATGGCGAGGCTCTTGTCATTGGATTCAGGAGGAAGTATGAAAACATATGCCGACTGTCCGCTTTTATATCCCGCCAGGTCACCGCTGTCATTACAGGTAATGATCAGGTGGTAGCATTGACGGGATATCTTGTCCGCAAGCTCCAGTGCAGCGCAGCTTTCCGGGCTATTGCCGGACCGGGCGAAGGAGATGATCAGGGGTATATGGTCTTTATGAAAATAATCATAGGGGTGTGATACGAGGTCTGTGGTGGGAACGGCTCTGGTATGTATGCCGGTATTCCTGAAAAAGATACCGCTCAGGGACATGCCTATATAGGCGCTGGTACCTGCGCCGGTGAGGATGATATTGTCCACCATTTTATAGGCTTGTTGCAGGAATGCCTGTAATGGGGCTGCCTGCGCCTCTATTTTTTCCCATATCTTTTGCCATAGCGCCGGTTGCTGGCTTATTTCATGCGCGGTAAAGTATGCCCCAAGCTGTTTGAGGAGGGCTGTATCCATGTCAAGTAATTGCTCATTCATAGACGAGAGTGGAGATAAATTGAATACAAAAGTAATAAAAGGAAGTGTAACTTTCAAAACCTTTTTTAATTCGAATCGTAAATTTTATTTCATTTCTATCTTCTTTCATTTGATAATAGTATGTAGTTTAGCGCCTCAGTTATCCATACATCCTTTACGCAAATCAGAAAACAAGCAGACATTCATGACACCTAATAAAGACGCGGGCTCGACAGTAGGCAGACGAAAGAAGATCCTTCAAAAGCTGGAAAAGAACGGCCAGGTGATCGTCACCGAACTGAGCAAGGAGTTCCAGGTAAGCGAAGTGACAATCCGCAACGACCTGGAACAACTGGAACAGAAGAATATGCTGCTCAGGGCCAGGGGTGGCGCTATCAAGGTGGAGAATAATGTCGGTGTAGACTACCAGATCAGCGAGAAGGACAAAATCAACTATGCGGAAAAATCCGCCATCGGGAAAAAAGCGGCCCGCCTGATCCAGGAGCAGGACACCGTGATCATCGATTCGGGCACGACCACCGCCGAAATGGTGAAGAACCTGAAATCATTCAGGAACCTGAAAGTCATTACCAATGCCATTAATATCGTCACGCAGCTGGTGAATCATCACAATATCAACCTCATCATTCCCGGGGGGTACCTGCGGCCGAATTCCCAATCACTGGTGGGACCGCTGGCGGAAAAGAACTTCCGCAATTTCCATGTCGACAAAGTATTCTTAGGGGTCGACGGCTTCGACACCCGCCTTGGAATATATACACCCAATATGGAAGAAGCCTACCTGAACGAGATCATGATCGAAATAGCCAACGAAGTGATCGTGCTGGCCGACTCCAGCAAATTCAAGAGAAAGAGCCTCACCTTCATCTGCCCCGTGAGCAAGATAAATACGGTCGTCACCGATGAAGGCATTTCCCAGGACGATCGAAAACGACTGGAAGATGCCGGCATTAAGCTGGTGATCGCCTGATCCTCTCCCCCCATAATAGGTAGTTACCAGTCCAGCCTTTCCCCGCTTTCCGGAATGAAACTTTCGAAATCTAAATTTTTTTTGATTTTTTCTTTCAAAACCCTATTTTTGATAAATAAAACGGTTTTGAAGGTTTCGTTTACTTTTTAAAAGCTTATGGAAATACTGCTTGCACGTCAGCCCAAGCGCTGGTTATTTTACACCGCCCTGAACATCCTGTTCACCGGCATCTGGGGGGCCTTCATCGAGATCCCTGAAAAGGCAGGCTTCCCTGCTACGCTGGGCTACATCGTGTGGTCCTTAACCATGCTGCCCGTTGCTGCCGTGCTGCTCTTCAAGATCTCCTGGCGACTGGAGTACTCCCCCCGCGCCATCTTTTTAGGAATGGTAGTAGGCGTCACCGGTGCAGGTGGGCAACTGCTGTTATTCGAGGCATTACGGAAAGGGCCGGCTTTTATCATATTTCCCCTGATCACCTTATTCCCTGTACTTACCATCATTTTATCCGTATTATTCCTGAAGGAAAAAGGCAGCCGCCGGCAATGGACAGGTGTCGTCATCGCCCTCATCGCGGCCTGCTTCCTCTCCTTCCAGCCGCCCCAGGGTTCTCCCGTACAGGGCATTCAGTGGTTTTTACTTTCCCTGGCAGTATTCGTCCTATGGGGCATACAGGGATATGCCATGAAGTTCGCCAACCAGACCATGCAGGCAGAAAGTATTTTTTTCTATATGGCGCTGGCCGGTGTCTTACTGGCGCCTTTCGCATGGCACATGACTGATTTTTCTCAGCATGTGAACTGGGGATGGAAAGGACCCTATCTCGCCGCCTTGATACATGTGTTGAATGCAGTGGGCGTATTATCGCTGGTGTATGCATTGAGGTATGGCAAGGCTGTCATCGTCATGCCACTTACCAGCTTAGCTTCTGTGATGACAGTAGTATTATCGTTGATGATCTATAACGTTGTTCCGGGAATGGTCCTCGGGGCGGGAATTATCCTGGCCCTGGTAGCGATAGCCCTTCTCTCGGAATAAGGACGGTGTCCCATGAAAACCTTTACCTGTTAGGGCCTGATACATCATATAAACATCAAACCAACCAAAATTATGGCTGTCTCTCCAACTGTCCTGAGCACTTGGCTTCACTCTCCGTATTCCCGGAAGGCCCTGCCAGCTCTGCATTTTATAAACCGGCAATGGCGGTTCCTGCTCACAGGGATGCTGATAATGGGCGGGATCCTACCTGGCTTATCGCTTGCGGCGCAGGCAACGCACAATGAGATACTGGTCACCGGCATGGTGAAGGACGCCAAAGGGTTGCCGGTAGCAGGCGCCACGGTAGCGGTGAAGAATATCAAAGGGGGTGTAGTTACAAATGAGAGCGGTGTATATAAGATACAGGTTTCTTCCAATGCCTGGCTGGTGATTTCCTATATCGGATCTAAGACAACAGAGATACCGGTGAGCGGCCGCAGGCAGATCGACATACAACTCGAGCCGGCAGCAGGGGGATTGGACGATGTAGTAGTGGTAGGGTACGGCGCACAGAAAAAAGCCACACTTACAGGCTCAGTCGTTTCCGTGACGGGGGGCGATCTGAAGCAGGCGCCATTGGCGAATGTAGGCAATGCCCTGGTAGGTCGTGTACCGGGACTCATGGCTACACAAGCCAGCGGGGAACCCGGCGCCAATGCCGCCACGCTGAGGATACGTGGTACGGCTACGCTGAACAGTGATGGCCAGGACCCGCTGATCATCATCGACGGTGTACAACAGGAACTGTATGTTTTAAATGGCCTTGATGTCAACGAAATAGAAAATATCAGCGTGCTTAAAGACGCTTCCGCTACGGCAGTATATGGGGTGCGGGGCGCCAATGGGGTGATCATCGTCTCCACCAAAAGAGGCAAGGCCGGAAGGCCGAGGATCAATTTTTCCATGAATCACGGCATTACCCAGCTTACGTCCAAGCTCAAGTTATTGAAGTCCTATGATTATGCCGTATTCAGGAACGAGGCGATAAAGTCGGATGGGGACGCTTCCTTTAATCAGTATCTCTTCTCCGATGAAGACCTCTGGAAATTCCAGCACAACCGGGATTATACTGATGCCGAAGTGGATGCTATGCCCCTGACACCACAAAAAAAAGCCGCTCTGAAGGCCAGCCCCGCCCTGTATTACACCAGCCATGATTATTTTGATGAAGAGTTCGCGAATGCGGCTCCACAATCCCAATATAACCTGAACCTGTCGGGCGGCAGTAAGAACGTACAGTATTTTGTTTCGGCAGGTTATTTTTCACAAACGGGGTTGTTGTCCAATGCAAAATATGGCGGCGCCAATGTCAACTCCAGCTATGACCGCTGGAACTTCCGATCCAACCTGGACATCCAGGCGACACATAACCTGAAAATTTCCGTGAACATCGGCGGGCAGATAGCTACCAACAGCGGCATACTTGGCAAGGACAGCACTACGGATCTTTTCAGCCGGTATAAGGAACTCACGGTGATGACACTGGAATCATCCCCATATGCCGGCCCTGGCCTTGTGGATGGCCGGCTGGTCGTGGGATTCGTCAACCAGGGAGATCCCATCAAACAGCAGAAGGGCGGGGGAGGATACTCGCCGATGGCCTATCTGCTGACCCGTCCCACGTTGACCAGCAATATCAGCACCCTGAATTCCAGCATCAAGGCTGTTCACAAAATGGATTATGTCACAAAGGGGTTGTCGGCCAATGCCAGTTTCTCCTACAATGACAGCTATACAAAAGGGACTTACCGGCTTAACCAGGTGCCGCAATATACGGCTATGCGCAACCCGGAAGATCCGGCACAGATCCAGTTCTTCGGCGGCGCCGTAGGGCCTTCCATTGTAAAGGAGAACTGGATGAACAGCAAATGGCGCAGGATATATGCGGAGGCCTCGCTGGAATATGCCCATACTTTCAACAGTCATTCCGTCACGGCGCTGGTGCTGTTCAATGTCCAGAAGACGTATTCTCCCGCCTTGCAATATAATGTGCCGGAGGGATTGATGGGGCTGGTCAGCCGGATCACTTATAATTACAAGGGCCGCTACCTCGTCGAGGGGGACCTGGGGTATAACGGGTCTGAGAATTTTGCTCCGGGCCGGCGCTTCGGTACTTTTCCGGCCTTTTCGGCGGGATGGGTGCTTTCCAATGAATCTTTCTTTCCCAGGAATGATTGGGTCAGCTGGGTGAAGTTCAGGGGCTCTTATGGCGAGGTGGGCAATGATAAGATCGGGGGCAACCGCTTCCTCTATCTTTCCAATAGCTGGGGTTATAACGGATATGGCCCATTGCAGGGGTATTTCTTCGGGAACAGCAATGGTTCCAGTACGAGCCCCTACTATACCGGCGCCTATGAGAGCAGGATCGGAAATCCCGACGTAACATGGGAAAGGGCCAAAAAGACCAATATAGGCATTGAGCTGAAGCTGTTGAAGGACAGGTTGTCTTTCGGAGCCGACCTCTTCCGGGAACGACGCGACAATATCCTCATCTCTCTGGGAACAGTACCTGCATTGACGGGCGCCACTTTGCCGCCGGCCAACCTGGGCAGGGTATCCAATCATGGGTATGAACTGCAATTAGGATGGGAAGACCAGGTGGGTAAGCTGACCTACTTCTTACGGGGAAGCCTATCCTATGCTGTTAATAAGATAGAATACATGGATGAACCGGCCTATCCCTATCCCTGGATGAATGCCACGGGCTTTGCGATCGGGCAATATAAAGGATATCAACAGACGGGCTTCTATAATACGGACGCAGAAGCAGCCAATCATCCCAGTTCCGATGTCGATGGCAACCATGTCCAGGCGGGGGACCTGCGATATGCCGATCTCAATAAGGACGGGCGGATCGACCTGAGAGACAAAGGTCCCATCGGCTATTCCAACCTGCCTCAATATGCTTTTAACTGGAATGTGGGACTGGCATTCAAGGGCTTTGACCTTTCCATATTATTCAATGGTACGGCCAACGGCTCATTCCCCCTGCAGGGATTTGACCTGATCAACCCCTTTTATTATGTCAACGGGAACGCCATGCAGTGGCAGTATGACGGCCGGTGGACGCCTGAAAAAGCACAACAGGGGGTAACACCCACCTTTCCCAGGGCTTCCATGCGTACCTATACTTCCCAGAACGGGGCGTCGCTGAGCAGTTTTTGGCTAAGATCGAATAATTACATCCGGCTAAAGAATGTGGAGATAGGGTATTCGGTACAACACCTGGGGATGCTGAAAAGAGCGGGTGTCACCGGCATAAGGATCTATGCCAACGGGAATAACCTGCACACCTGGGCGCCGGACATGATACCGGGACTGGATCCCGAGCAGCAGGATACAGGAGGCGCCAGCCAGGGATATGTATATCCTATGACGCGTGTGTACAACTTCGGGGCGAACATTCAATTTTAACGTAGCCGGATCCATCATTTTACAATAATATCTCATGATAAAAAATATATGCCAATACAACCGGATGATCTTGTTTTCCGGCGTGCTATTACTGATAGCGGTATCCTCCTGCCGCAAGGGCTTCCTGGAAAAGCCGCAGGGGAGCGATACGACCGTCGATTCTATTTTTTCATCTTCCGAGAAAGTGCAATACGCCATAGCGCAGGCGTATACCCAGAGCCTGGCCATCGGCATTACCATTATCCCCTGGGATTGGAACCGGGATTACTGTATGCGGGAAAGTACCCTGGATGGTATCTCCGGGGAAAATATGCCCACCGATTTCGATTGGGAAGATGCCTGGATCGTCCAGCGAAGCGGCATGACGGCTGATGACGGCAGCGGTGTCCCTCGCAGCGAGGACGGTTTTTCTTTCAATTACAAGGCTATCCGGCAAAATTATCTCGTAAAGGAGAACATCAGCAAAGTGAGGGATATGAGCGAAGGGGAGAAGGCGCAGGTCAGGGCGGAGATGAAGGTGCTGACGGCTTACCGGTATAGTGAGATGTTCAAAAGGTATGGCGGGGTGCCTATCGTTGAAAAGACCCTGAATATATCGGATACCCTCAACATTCCCCGTGCCTCTTTGCAGGCAACGCTGGACTTCATTGTAAAGCTATGCGACGAAGCGGTAGACTCCCTGCCCGACACTTACCCGGATAAATGGAAGGGCAGGATCACAAAAGGGGTAGCATTGGCTGTAAAAGCGGAGGCGCTGATATATGCCGCCCGGCCTTTGTTCAATACGGCCGCGCCTTATATGGATCTTGGCAGTCATAATTCCTTCATTTGTTTTGGAAGCCAGGATGTAGCCAGGTGGCAGCAGGCGGCCGATGCGGCCAAGGCAGCGCTGGATTGGAGTCTTGCCAGTGGATACCATGTGCTGAATACAGGCAATCCCCTGGACGACTTTGGCACCGCCACTTCCACTCCCGGCAATGCGGAAGTATTATTGGCGTATAAATATCAATGGGGCAACGATGTCGGCGCATTATTCTTTTTGTATAACCTCCATACCTGGGTAGGGAATGCCAATGGAATGTCCTTCACACAACTGCGGCAATTCTATAAAGCCGATGGCAGCGACCAGGTCTGGGCTGACGAGACTCCCAGGCCTTATTCGGAGTATTACAGCAAGATGCAGGAAATGGAGCCCCGGCTAAAGGCTTCTGTGCAGGCTCCGGGTATCGATGCCTGGTCCAACCCCAACGATGCTTACTGGAATAGCGTGAACTGTTTCCAGAGCGGCAACCTGGGGCGGGAAGAATGCGGGCGAAGGGCAAAGTTCTGGTATAAAGCCGGGACCAGGGAGTGGTTTGAATTTCCCTTGTACCGGGTGGCTGAATTTTATCTCGACCTGGCGGAAGCTTATAACGAATTATCACAGCCTGCCCAGGCCTTGCAATACCTGAATGTTATCCGCCAGCGGGCGGGGTTGCCTAACGTCGTGGCAACGGATCAGGATGCACTGAGAAAGATCATCCAACGGGAATGGGCGATCGAGTTCTACCAGGAGAACCATCGCCTGCATGATGTGAAACACTGGAAATTACCGGATATCGCCGATGGCGTCATCGGAGGCGCGAAGCGAAGCTTTACGTTCACCTACGCCGGCTCTTCGGCGGCTGTGCCAACGGATTTTCTCACGTATGCCAACGTGGTTAAATACAATGGGTTTTGGAACCCCAGCCAGTTCCTGTGCCCGTTCCCCGCGTCGGAGGTGAATAAAGGATACCTGGTGCAGAATCCGGGATATTAGACGTCCTGAATGAATGAATTTGTAATAGTCTTACTTATCAATTTTATTAAAATGATCAAACTACCTGTAACAGTAAATATTCTCAAACCATGGTTGCTTTGCGGGGTGTTGATGGCAATGTCCTTGTGGCTGCAGGCACAGGAAACCGACCATAAAGGAAGTTCCGATACGACCATGGAGGCAGTCAAAGTCCCGGGACCGCTGCTGGCGATATCGCCCCTGCTCTCTACGGCGGCGGTATCCACTGTCGCAGGGGAGACCTTGCAGAAGACCCGGACTGCCAATCTCAGCAATACGTTATATGGCCGTCTGCCGGGTCTCACCGTCCTTCAGGGTTCAGGAGAGCCCGGGTATGACGGAGCCTCGCTGAACATCCGTGGCCTGGGTACCTATAATATCCCGGACCCTGTTATATATGTAGATGGATTCCAGGCTACTTATGCTTATTTCCAATATTTATCCCCGGCCGAAATAGAGAGCGTGTCGATCCTGAAAGATGCCGCCGCCCTGGCCACCTTCGGCATGAAGGGCGCCAACGGTGTCCTCTGGGTCACCACCAAACGGGGACATACCGGCAAGCCGCAGGTGCAGTTGAGAGTGGGGACCGGCTTTCAGCAACCTATTCATATCAATAAGCCGCTCAGTTCCTTTGATTATGCCAGGCTGTATAACGAAGCGGCAAGCAATGATAACGGGAATGTATGGACTCCGGTGTACACCCCGGAGCAGTTGAATACCTACAAAAATGGGACGGGAACGAATGTCGACTGGTACCACGAGACATTAAGATCCACGGCGATGCATTCAGATGCCGACCTTGTTGTCAGCGGAGGAGACGTCTCGACAAGGTATTGGATGACGCTGGGCTATATGAAGAACGGAGGGTTGTACAACGCTCCCAATGACGATACACATTCCAATGGCACCCTGCAGCGTATCAACATCCGCACCAACCTTGATTTCGATCTTTTCAGCATTTTCGAGGCAAAGGTGGATATAGGCGGACGCATCGAAGACAGGAAGTATCCCAATATAAGAACGGCCGATCTATGGCAGAACCTGGCGAGGTACCCGGATAATATTTACCCTGTCAGAAATGCCGGTGGTTCATGGACGGGCACTCCCGCCTATCCCGGCAATCCCGTCGCATCTATACACGAGCTGGGATATGTATCTACGCATGACCGGACCTTACAGGCCAACCTGCTGCTGAAGGAAAAGCTCGATTTCCTTATCAAGGGATTGTATCTTAAAGAAGGCGTTTCTTTCAATACCTGGACCAGGGGCAGTTACAATGACACCCGAAATTATGCGCGTTATATAGGGGCCGACCGCCAGACGACGGACCAGAATACCAACTACACCATTTTCGATGACAAGGGGACGAATCAGAGCAACTGGAAGCAATTCACTGCTACAGCGGGTTATGACGGTCAGTTCGGAATACACGATGTATCTGTTGCCGTCAATTACCTGCAATATGCTTTAGGGGTGGACTCCAGCCAGAATGGCGCCGCGGGCGTGAACAGCGATTACGTTTACCAGAACCTGGGGGGGCGGCTTCATTATACCCTGAAGGGCCGGTATGTGGGAGAATTCGGGTTTGCATACAGCGGATCAGACAACTTCGCCAAAGGCAACAGGTGGGGATTTTACCCGGCTTTGTCTGCGGCATGGATCATTTCGAAAGAGCACTTTTGGAACAGCGGCGCCTTCGATGACCTTAAACTAAGGGCTTCGGCCGGAAAGACGGGATATGACCTTTACTCCGGCGGCCGCTATTTATACCAACAATATTATTCGCCCTCCGGGTATTATAATGTCGGCAACAACACACCGGTGAGCCTCACAGGGCTTGCTCCATCTTATACCGCCAATCCCTGGATCTTTGCCGAACAAAGCCTGAAATATAATATAGGCATAGATACCCGACTGTTCAAATGCCTGTCGCTAACAGCGGATGCCTTCATGGACCGGCGCTCGGGCATTATCACCCCGGATAATTTGTTATTGTCGGTATACGGGACGGCGCCGCCATTTGAAAACATAGGAAAGGTGACCAGCAAGGGATGGGAGGTGGCTATGGATCTTTCCAAACAGGCCGGCAAATGGAAATACCTATTGAACGGGCAGGTGTCCTACAGCCATAACAGGATCGATTATAATGCGGAAGTTCCTCCCGTATCGTCCTACAGCGCTGCTACGGGGAAGAGCATCAACACACCGCTGGGCTACCGGTTTGCCGGTTTTTATGATGTCAGCGACTTCGAAGCAGGAGGCGGCCTGAAAGCGGGCATACCTGCACCGGGGTTCGGTATTGTACAGCCGGGAGACGTCAGATACGAGGACGTCAACGGGGATAAGAAAGTGGATGAGGCTGATAGGGTCAGTATCGGCAAGCCTTCGTTACCACAGTGGGTCTATTCTTTCAGCGCAGGGGTGGAATATGCGGGCTTTGACCTGCAAGTGCTTTTTCAGGGTGTGGCAGGGCGTGATGTCAACCTGCTGAATGCACCTGACCAGGTGCTGGCATTCGCGAACAATGGGAATGCCTATTCCATCGCAGAAGGACGTTGGGCGTATTATCCCGGTCAGGGCATCGATACCCGCGCCGGGGCCAGTTATCCCCGGCTGTCCACTTTACGTAATACCAACAATTATCTCAATTCCACTTTATGGATAAAGAATGGGGCATTCCTTCGCCTGCGCAATGCGGTGTTCGGATATACCATTCCTGCCGCAATGACCCAAAAGGTGAAGATACAGAAGGCGAGGATCTATGTCAGTGGCGTTAACCTGGCGACCTGGAGCCCGCTCTTGCGATCGTATCACATCGACCCGGAAACGCCGGCCGGCTATCCTGCCATGAAAGGGTATAATGTTGGGCTCATCGTAAACTTTTTATGATCAGAAAGACTAAAAATATGGGAAAGTATACTATTGTATTATTCATGCTGTCATTGTCTGTTGCGCTCAACGGATGCAGGAAGTCAATGGACACCAGGATCGATACTTCGATAACGGACGGGGACATTGCCAGTGATTACACCCGCCTTTGGAATTTCGGCTATGCTCCCTACACCTATGTGAGGAACGGGTTCTCCGCCATCGACCAGAACCTGTTCGCCGCAGTTTCCGATGAAGGGGAGCAAACGGCAGCGGCTTCGGCGGCGCAACTTTTCAATGAAGGAAGCTGGAATGCATTTAACAATCCCGATACCGTCTATGCCAATTGTTATGCGGGTATCAGGGCCGCCAATTATTTCCTGGAGAAATACGATACGAATTATAAACGGATACTGGCATATAACCGCGATACCATTACCGACCACCAGTTCCAATACAACCTGGATGTGGCCAATGCGGGATGGTTGTTAAAGGAGGCAAGGGTATTACGGGCCTATTTCTATTTCGAACTGATAAAGAGATACCATAATGTCCCGCTGGTAACTTCCACCATAGCACCCGGTGACAATACCAATATCGCTCAGTCAGGCTTCGATGTAGTGCTGTCATTCATCGTATCCGAAATAGACGCCGTGCAGAACGACCTGCAGCAGGACTGGAAATCATATGATGCGGGTAGTGACGGTCGCATTACCCAAGGGGTGGCATTGGCGTTGAAAGCAAGGGTCTTGTTGTATGCCGCAAGTCCATTGAACAATGCCTCGGATGATGTCGCGCCCTGGAAGGCAGCGGCCGCAGCCGCCAACGATGTGATTGCTCTGGGCCGGTATGCGCTGGATAACGACTATCGCAACCTCTTCCTTACCGACAATACGGCTAATAGTCCTGAGACGATATGGGCCATACGGCTGGGAGCCATCAACGACCCTGAAAGGAAGAATTATCCTGTGGGGACACCTGGCGGCAACAGCGGCGTAACGCCCTCTGAAAATCTGGTAGCTGCATATGAATACACGGGTGTTCCGGACCCACAGGACCCTTATGCCAACAGGGACCCTCGCCTGGGGTACACGGTAGTTGCCAATAACAGCGCTTGGAATGGCCGTACCATCGAAATATGGGACGGGGGCAGGGATGCCTGGAATAAACCCAATGCGAGCCGTACGGGATATTACCTCAGAAAGTTCCTGAGCGATGATCTGGACCTCACGCAAAATGAAAGCACGCAGCATAGTTGGATCGTATTCCGGTATGCTGACATGTTGCTGGATTATGCAGAGGCCATGAACGAGGCATACGGTCCGGATGATAACCATGGCTGGTCATTGACGGCAAGGCAGGCGGTGAACCAGGTCAGGAGCCGTATGGGGGTACAGATGCCTCCGGTACAGGCAGTGGACCAGCCGGCCATGCGGGCCGGCATCAAACACGAACGCCAGGTAGAGCTGGCTTTCGAGGATCACCGGTTTTGGGACCTCTTACGGTGGAAGGATGCCGGGACGGTACTTAACCAACCTTTGAAAGGCATCCGGGCCGTGAAGAACGGCCCTTCATTTACCTATTCGGTTTCCACGGTGGAAGGGCGTGTATTCACAGCGCCTAAGATGTACTATTATCCCATACCCCAGGCGGAGATCAGCAAATCGAAAGGCGTGCTGATACAAAACCAGGGCTGGTGACGATTCAATTTTTTCGAACGATTCCATATTGTAAACACTTAAACATTTGTTTTATGAAAAAAATGATGAACCATCCTGTCAGATCTTGTTATCCTGTCTTTTTCCTATTCTTAGTCTTCATTGGTGCATCCTGCAGGCGCACGGTGCCCGATATGACCGGGGAAAGCATACCACGATCGGCACAGACAACAATCACCGTCACCATCGACACCACCCAGGTGCTGCTTGCCAGTAAATTGCAATTAGGAACGACCTATATGCAGTACAACCTGGACAGTTGGGGCGATGCGGCTTCTATCACCAGGGGCAAGGCCTTGTTGCAGGGCAACCTGGTGTACCATAACCAGCACATCTTCGCGTTCGGCGCCGACAATCCGGAACCTCGTCCCGGCGTATTTGACTGGACGTCGCTGGATGCCAGGATCAACATGATGCGGTCGATGAGCGCTACACCCGTCATTACACTGGCTACATCCCCCACCTGGATGGTGGATCCTACCTGGTACCCCGGCAAGTACGGCGGGGATGACACCAACTGGGACACCGTGGAAGCTGCTCCTCTTTCTTCGCATGTGCTTGATTACGCCTCTCTCTGCGGCAAGGTTGCCAGCAGGTACCCGGATGTAATGTATTTCCAGGTATGGAATGAAATGAAAGGAATGTGGGATGATGCGAATAACCGTTGGGACTATGGACGTTACACCACGCTGTACAATGCAGTGTACGATTCGGTGAAGTATTACAGGCCGGATGCGCTGATCGGAGGACCCTATGTATCGATAGATACTTACAAGACCCCGCCTTTCGGGGCCACCAGCAGCATCACGTCCACCGCTTACGGAACGATCGACCAACGGTCCCTGGATGTGATCACCTACTGG
>Ga0307511_10000350_pt1 | contig 48849 bp, 41 predicted proteins | sample 13_EM_MG_FD_200266 | JGI IMG/M metagenome (GOLD analysis project Ga0307511, IMG submission 200266) | Populus trichocarpa ectomycorrhiza microbial communities from riparian zone in the Pacific Northwest, United States - 13_EM | ecosystem: Host-associated > Plants > Roots > Unclassified | place... | reverse complement strand
CATGCGCTGCAATGTGCCGACAATGCTGTTATTTCGAAGTTGCCTAGGCGTATTTCATACGCAATTGACGTGCCAAAAAACTAGGAACACAATAAGAATACGCCTTCTAATTCGAGCTTGGGGCGCCCAGCCGCCATACCGATGCGGCGGAGTAAAATTGCGGAAAACCCCGCATTGGAGACACTTTCCCCATGAATCAGCCCGTCGAAACCAAATTCCTGCGCCGCGAGTTCCCGGCCGCCTTGCTGGACGAGCTCAAGGCCATTCTCGGGGCGGAGCGCGTGTCCGTGGCGCATGCGGTGCGCGAGCACCACGGCAAGGACGAGTCCTCCTTCCCCTACGCGTTGCCCGACGCCGTGGTGTTTCCGGAGAGCACGGAGGAAGTGTCAAAGATTGTTAAAGCCTGCGCGGCGCGCAAATTTCCGGTGATCCCCTACGGCACCGGGACTTCCCTGGAAGGGCACATCCTGGCGATTCACGGCGGTGTATCGGTTGACGTGTCGCGCATGAACAACGTGCTGGCCGTGCACGCCGAGGACCTGGACGCGGTGGTACAGGCCGGCGTCACCCGCAAGGCGCTGAACGCCCACATCAAGGACACGGGCTTGTTTTTCCCTGTCGACCCGGGCGCCGACGCTTCGATCGGCGGCATGAGCGCCACCCGCGCCTCCGGCACCGCCGCCGTGCGCTACGGCACGATGAAGGAAAACGTCATGGCCCTGACGGTGGTGATGGCCGATGGCCGCATCGTCCACACCGGCCGTCGCACCAAGAAGTCTTCCGCCGGTTACGATTTGACCCGCCTTTTCGTGGGCAGCGAAGGGACCCTTGGCATCATCACCGAAGTCACCGTCAAGCTCTACCCGCAGCCGGAAGCACTCTCCGCGGCCGTCTGCTGCTTCCCGAGCATGGTGGCGGCGGCCAATACCGTGATCCAGGCGATCCAGCTTGGCGTGCCGGTGGCGCGCTGCGACTTTGTTGACCCGCTGTGCGTGCGCGCGATCAACCAGTTCAGCAAGCTTTCGCTGAAGGAAGTGCCGACGGTGTTTTTCGAATTCCACGGCTCCGAATCCGGCGTCAAGGAGCAGGCCGAGCTGGTGCAGCAACTGGCTACCGAAAACGGCGCCGAGAATTTCGAATGGGCCACCAAGGCCGAGGACCGCACCCGCCTCTGGCAGGCGCGCCACGACGCCTACTTCGCCTGCCTGCAGCTCAAGCCCGGCTCGCGCATCGTCTCCACCGACGTGTGCGTGCCGATCTCGCGCCTGGCCGAATGCCTGGAAGAGACCGAGAAGGACATCGCCGCTTCCGGCCGCCTGGTGCCGGTGCTCGGCCACATCGGCGACGGCAATTTCCACCTGTGCATCATCGTCAACCCGGACGATCCCGCCGACATCCACGAAGGCGAGGAGATGAACCGCCGCCTGGTGCAGCGTGCCATCGCGATGGAAGGTACCTGCACCGGCGAGCACGGCATCGGCATGGGCAAGATGGAGTTCCTGCGCGAGGAGCACGGCAACAGCGTGGACGTGATGCGCATGGTCAAGCTGGCGCTGGATCCGGATAACATCATGAATCCGGGGAAAGTGGTTCCCCTTTAGTCCGCGTCCGGGAGCATTTCCTCCCGCACCGTCCGAGCGTCATTTAGAACGCAGCACGGCGCCTTGACCGGCGCCGCACCAAAGACTCATGAACGCCTCCGCCGATTTTTCACCTGACGCAACCGCCGTCGATTTCGCGCGCCAGCAGCAGATGGTCGCTGCCTTGCGTGGCTTCATGCCGGCGGCGCAGGTGCTGTTCGCCACCGAGGACACGCGGCCCTACGAGTGCGACGGCCTGTCGGCCTACCGGCAGGTGCCGATGGTGGTGGTGCTGCCGGACAGCGAAGAGCAGGTCAGCCGCATTCTTGCCGCTTGCTATCAGATGAATGTGCCGGTGGTGCCGCGTGGCGCGGGTACCGGCCTTTCGGGCGGCGCCCTGCCGATGGGCGACGGCGTGCTGCTGTCGCTGGCCAAGTTCAACAAGATCGTCGCCATCGATCACGCCGCGCGGACCGCGCGGGTGCAGCCGGGGGTGCGCAACCTCGCCATTTCCGAAGCGGTGGCGCACCTCGGGCTTTATTACGCGCCCGATCCTTCCTCGCAGATCGCCTGCTCGATCGGCGGCAACGTGGCGGAGAATTCCGGCGGTGTGCATTGCCTGAAATATGGCCTCACGGTGCACAACGTATTGAAAGTGCGCGGCTACACCATCCAGGGCGAGCTGGTCGAGATCGGCTCCGAGGCGCTCGATTCCCCCGGTTATGACTTGCTGGCATTGGTGATCGGCTCCGAGGGCATGCTGGCGGTGACCACCGAAGTGACCGTCAAGCTGGTGCCCAAGCCGGAAAAGCAGCAGGTGATCCTGGCCTCCTTCGACAATGTCGAGAAAGCCGGCAACGCGGTGGCGGCGGTGATTGCCGCCGGCATCATTCCCGCCGGGCTGGAGATGATGGACAAGCCGGCGACCGCGGCGGTCGAACAGTTCGTGCATGCCGGCTACGACCTGGATGCGGAGGCGATTTTGCTCTGCGAATCCGACGGTACGCCCGAGGAAGTCGCCGAGGAAATCGCGCGCATGGAAGCGGTGCTGTCGAAATCCGGTGCGACCAGATTCTCCGTCTCGTCTTCCGAAGCCGAGCGTCTGCGCGCCTGGTCGGGGCGCAAGGCGGCGTTCCCGGCTGTGGGACGCATCTCGCCTGACTATTACTGCATGGATGGTACGATCCCGCGCAAATCGCTGGGCGAGATCCTGGTGTTCATCGCGCAGATGGAAAAGAAGTACGGTCTGCGCTGCCCCAATGTGTTCCACGCCGGGGACGGTAATTTGCATCCGCTGATCCTGTTCAACGCGAACGATCCGGACGAGTTGCATCGCACCGAGCAATTCGCAGCCGAGGTGCTGGAGAAATGCGTGGCCCTGGGCGGGACGATTACCGGTGAACACGGCGTGGGCATCGAGAAAATCAACCAGATGTGCGTGCAGTTCGGCGCCGGTGAGCTGGCGGCGTTTCGCGCGGTCAAAATGGCGTTCGACGAACGTGGTTTGCTCAACCCGGCGAAAAACATTCCCAGCCTGCACCGCTGCGCCGAGTTTGGCGGCATGCATGTGCATGGCGGGCAATTGCCGCATCCTGACCTGCCGCGTTTCTAAAAGCCCGACTTGAGCACCGATCTTTTCGCACATACCATCCGTGAAGCTGCGGCGGCGGGCAAGCCCTTGCGCATCCGCGGCGGCGGCAGCAAGGATTTTTACGGCCAGGCGCTGGAAGGCGAGGTCTTCGATACGCGCGCGCACAGCGGTATCGTCGACTACGAGCCTACCGAACTGGTGATCACGGCCCGCTGCGGCACGCCCCTGTCCGAACTCGAGGCCGCGCTGGCCGGGCAGCACCAGATGTTCGCCTTCGAGCCGCCGTATTTCGGCGCCGCTACCCTGGGCGGGATGGTTGCCACCGGCCTGGCCGGGCCGCGCCGCGCGGCGCAGGGCTTGTATTGCGGCGCGGTACGTGACCACGTACTGGGTGTGAAGCTGATGAACGGCGACGGCGAGGCCTTGGCGTTCGGCGGCACGGTGATGAAAAACGTGGCCGGCTACGACGTGTCGCGCGTCATCGCCGGTTCGCTGGGCACTCTGGGCCTGATCCTCGAAGTCTCCCTGAAAGTGCTGCCGCGCCCGGTGGCGAGCCGCAGTCTGCGCCTGGCGCTTGACGAGAAGAGCGCGCTTGCCAAGCTGTGCGAATGGGGCGGCCAGCCGCTGCCCATCACGGCGAGTGCCTGGAGTGAAGGTGAACTAACCCTGCGCCTCGAAGGTGCGGAGGCGGCGGTGAAATCGGCGGCGGCCAAACTGGGCGGCGAAGTGCTCGGCGTGGAGGAGGCACTGGCTTTCTGGCACGCACTGCGCGAGCAAAGCGCACCGTTTTTCGAGGGCGAACTGCCACTCTGGCGTCTCTCCCTGCCTTCGACCGCCGCGCCGATGGGGCTGCCCGGTCCGCAATTGATCGAGTGGAGCGGCGCGCAGCGCTGGTTCCGTACCGGCGCGAGCCAGGCCGAGGTGCGTACCGCTGCTGGGCGGGCCGGCGGCCATGCGACCCTGTTCCGCGCCGGCGGCATGGGCAAGGAAGGCGTCAGCGTGTTTACCCCGCTCACGCCGGTTATCGCCGGTATCCAGTCCAATCTCAAGAAGGCCTTCGATCCCAAAGGCCTGTTCAACCCCGGCCGCCTGTACCGCGAGTTCTGATGCAAACCAATCTCGCCGATTTCATCAAGGACACGCACGAAGGCCGCGAGGCCGAGGACATTTTGCGCAAGTGCGTGCATTGCGGCTTTTGCACCGCGACCTGTCCGACCTACCAGTTGCTGGGTGACGAGCTGGACGGCCCGCGCGGGCGCATCTATCTGATCAAGCAGGTGCTCGAAGGCCAGCCCGTCACTGCCAAGACCCAGTTGCACCTGGACCGTTGCCTGACCTGTCGCAATTGCGAATCGACCTGTCCCTCCGGCGTGCAGTACGGCCGCCTGATCGACATCGGGCGCCACATCGTGGCGGGGCGTGTCGAGCGGCCCTTCGCCGAGCGGGCCAAGCGCAAGCTGCTTGCCGAGGGCATGAACAGCGCGCTGTTCGCCCCCGCGATGAAACTGGGCCAGGCGATGCGCTGGGCCGTGCCCGAATCGCTCCAGGCCAAGGTGCCGCCGGCGCAGGAGGCCGGGGTCCGCCCGGCGCCGCGCCACCAGCGCCGCATGCTGATGCTGGAAGGCTGCGTGCAGCCGGCGATGATGCCCAACATCAACAACGCCGCCGCGCGCGTGCTCGACCGCCTGGGGATTTCGCTGGTGACGGCGCCCGCCGCCGGTTGTTGCGGCGCCGTGCGCTTTCATCTCGACTACCAGGAAGAGGGCCTGAACGACATGCGCCGCAATATCGACGCCTGGATGCCGATGGTCGAGTCCGGCGAAGTCGAGGCACTGGCGATGACCGCCTCCGGTTGTGGCGTGATGGTGCGCGAATACCATCACCATCTCGCGCACGATGCCCGCTATGCCGACAAGGCCAAGCGCATCGCCACGGCGACGCGCGACCTTTCCGAACTGGTGCTGGCCGAGGAGGCGACTCTGGTACCGCTGCTGCAGGCCGCGCGACGCAAGGCCGGCACGCCGAAACGTGTCGCCTACCACCCGCCCTGCACCTTGCAGCACGGTCAGCAACTGCGCGGTGCTGCCGAGCGCATTCTCACTGCCGCGGGTTTCGAACTGGCGCCGGTAGCCGAGTCTCATCTGTGCTGCGGCTCGGCGGGGGCTTACTCGGTGCTCAATCCTGAAATCTCCGGGCAGCTCAAGGAGCGCAAGCTGGGTAATTTGCAGGCCGGCAAGCCGGAGATGATCCTCTCGGCCAACATCGGCTGCCTCACGCATCTGCAAAGCGGCACGCGGACGCCGGTGAAGCACTGGATCGAAGTCATCGATACCCTGCTCGCCGCCTAGCTGGCTGGTGAAAAAGGGGGCGAGCCCCCTTCGGAACCCCCGATATTGGAGGCTGTCGCCACTAGGTTGCAATGCATCAATGAACCTTCTGCAGAGACTTTAAGGGAATTTCAACAGCCTGCTAGGTGGGCGTCGGCGCGAGGCCATCGCGTACAATCGGCGCGATGTCAGATCCTGTGATTTCTCCTCTCAAACCGCGCGTGATGGTCAGCCTTTGGCAAGGTGTGCGCGCGCTCCTGTTCCTCAAGCCGGACCCGCGCCGCATCGGCGGCGACGTGGTTACGCTTTGCCTCCTGTTCCTGCTCGATACCGCGACCACCTTTCTGATCGAATCGGCGGCGGTGGCGTTCGATGGCCGCTTTAACTGGGGCGCGCTGGCCGGGCTGTTCGTGCAGATGCCTTTTCTGCTGCTGGCAGGCTGGGTGGCGGCGCGGCGTTCGCTCAAGGGCATAGAGGCGCTGCATTTCCCCGCGCTGGCCGTGGCGATCGGCCCGCCGCTGACCTTGCTGGCGTTCGTTGCCACCTGGTTTGGCGCCGCGCAGCCGCTGGTGCTGGCCTGGCTGTACCCCGCGCTGATCCTCTGGTGGACCGCGGTACTGCTGGTCGCCTACGTGCGGCTGGTGGGGCGCGGCTTCAGGCATGGCGGCTGGGCCGGGATGGCGTGGATCGTGGTGGCCGCCGGCGCGTTTTTTCTGCCGCACCCCAGCCTGTTCCTGCCGGCGATCGAGGAAGAAGGGCCGCCGTATCAGCCTTCGATCGAGCGCGAGGACGCTTTCCATGTTCAGGCCGATCTGCTCGATGCCAGCCTTGCGCAAGTCAAGGCGCAGCGCCCCGGCGTCGAGGACCTGTACTTCGTCGGCTTCGCCGGCTATGCCTCGGAAGACGTGTTCTACAAGGAGCTGGGGGTGATTTCGCCCCTGATGAACGAGCGCTTCGACACCGCCGGGCGCTCGGTGCTGCTGGTCAACAACCCGCGGACGGTGTTGCAGTTGCCGATCGCCAGCACCACCAACCTGCGCCGCACCCTGCGCGCGATCGGCGAGCGCATCAATCGTGATGAGGACGTGGTGATGCTCTATCTCACCTCGCACGGCAGCGCCAATCACGAGTTCAGCGTCAACTTCAGTCCCCTGGCGTTGCAGAACATCACGCCTTCGGTGCTCAAGACCATGTTTGATGAGGCCGGCATCAAGTGGCGCGTGATCGTGGTCTCGGCCTGCTACTCGGGCGGCTATGTCGGGCCGCTCAGGGATGAACAGACCCTGGTGATGACGGCGGCGGACGCGACCCACACTTCGTTCGGCTGCGGCGCGGAGTCCGATTTCACCTACTTCGGCCGCGCCCTGTTCGACGAGGAATTACGCAAGACCCGCTCGCTTGCCGATGCGTTCGACAAGGCCAAGGTCAGCATCCGTGCCCGCGAACTGGCACAAGGTTATCAGCCGTCCAATCCGCAGATCGCGATGGGCTCGCTGATCGAGTCCAAACTGGCGCGCATCGCCGCGCGGCTGGAGGCCGGAGGGAGCGCCAAGGCGGTGCCGGCGCTGGTGTCGTCCCCGCCCGCGACTCAGCCGTAAGGGAAGGCCGTGATCGAGATCGACGATGACGTGAGCCGCAAGATCACCAAGATGTCCCTGGTGATCTACGCCATCCTGCTCTTTCTTTCACCCGCCCAGCCGCTGCTTTGCTCCACCCTGATGGGCCTGGTGGCGCTCGCCCCCATCCTGCTTGGGCCCAATCCGCTCCGCGTGCTCGGCCTGCTGGCTTTCGCGATGGCGGGCTACCTGTTCTTGCCCGAGTACCAGGAGTCGAAAAAGATACCCACGCGCAACGAGGTGCGCCAGGCGCTGGCGCGCGCCGAGCCGATGAAGGCGGCGGTGGCGCAATACGTGGCTGAGCAATACCGGCTGCCGGGTGAAGACGTCCCGGACGTCAAGGCGCCGAATGACGACAAGGCAGCCTTCGAGGTATTGCCTGGTGGAGCGATCCGTGTGCAACTCAAGTTCGCGCCGCTGGCCGGGCAGTCGGTACGCTGGGTGCCCGCCGTGGTGGGGGCTGCATCCCCAGCACTCCCGGCCACGCCGGTGGCGCCGGCCGATGCAGCCGCCAGCGGTGGTGCACAAGCTGCCGCGCCCGCGCCTGCCTCCGCACGCCCGAGCGGCCCGCCGCCGAAACTGAGCTGGTCCTGCATCAGCGACGACATCGCCCAGCCCTACCTGCCGGGCAACTGCCGCAACAGCGAAAACCTGCGCCGCGCCGCCGAACTGAAAAAGAAGTAGGCCGCCTTACGCCACCGGCTCGCGCATGGTGACGAATTCCTCGGCCATGGTCGGATGGATGCCGATGGTGGCGTCCACTTGCGTCTTGGTCGCGCCGCAATTGAGCGCTACCGCGAAACCCTGGATGATCTCGCCCGCGTCCGGCCCCACCATGTGGGCCCCGAGCACCCGGTCGGTTTTGGCGTCGACCACCAGTTTCATCATCACGCGCTCTTCATTGCGCGTCAGGGTGTGCTTGAGTGCCTTGAAGCTGGAGCGGAATATTTTTATATCGCCGACCTGTTCGCGCGCCTGGGCTTCCGAGAGCCCGACGGTGGCGGCATTCGGATGGCTGAAAATAGCGGTGGGCACGTTGACATAGCTCATGGTCCGCTTGGCCGTGTTGAACAGGCGATCGGCAACCACCATGCCCTCCGCCAAGGCCACCGGGGTCAGGTGCATGCGATCGATCGCGTCGCCGATGGCATGGATCGAGGGCACGTTGGTCTGGTAATCGGCATCGACCAGCACAGCGCCGTTCGGCCCCAGTTTCACGCCGGCATCCTCCAGGCCCAGGCCGGCCGTATGCGGCTTGCGCCCGGTGGCGTTGAGCAGCATGTCGCAAATCAAGGTGCTTTTGTCCGACAGGATCAGGCGCAGCTCGCCGGAAGGCAGCTTCTCGGCATGGTCGATGGTCATCTTGGAGCGGAACTGCACGCCTTTTTTCTGCATCTCGGCGGCCAGGGTCATGCCGATGTCGGCATCGAAATCGCGCAGGATCGGCGTGCTGCGGTGGACGATGGTGACCGCGCTGCCCAGGCCCTTGAAAATCGAAGCGAATTCCACCGCGATATAGCCGCCGCCGGCGATCACGATGCGCCGTGGCAGGGCGGGCAGGTAAAAGCATTCGTTGGAAGTGATCGCATGCTCCGCGCCCGGCGCGTCCGGCACTATCGGCCAGCCGCCGGTCGCCACCAGGATGTGTTTGGCGGTGACGCGCTTGCCGCCCACTTCGATGGTGTGCGGATCGATGATGGTGGCGCGTGCCTTGTGGATGGTGACGCCGGCGCCTGTGAGCAGGCGCTCGTAGATGCCGTTCAAGCGCGCGATCTCGCGGTCCTTGTTGGCGATCAGGGTCGGCCAGTCGAACTTGCGCTCGCCGATCTGCCAGCCGTAGCCGGCAGCGTCCTCGATATCCTCGTGATAGTGGGCGGCGTAGGAAAGCATCTTTTTCGGGATGCAGCCGACGTTCACGCAGGTGCCGCCGAGGTAGCGCTCCTCTGCGACGGCGACGCGGGCGCCGAAATTGGCCGCGAAGCGGCTGGCGCGTACGCCGCCGGAGCCGGCACCAATAGTGTATAGATCGAAATCGAATTCAGGCATGGGGAGGAGAAGGAAGAGGTTTCAGCGAGGATATGACAGCGAGGGAAGGCGCTCACGTATCGGGAGCATAAGCAATCCTTCCAGCATTTCACTCCGGCATGTTACGCCAAGCGCGCTAGCATAGGCATCGTGGTTTATACGGGGGGCTATACGAGAACCCGGCATCCCGGGCGCCAACCTGCCGTTCCGAGACAAAATTTGCTTCCAAGGAGAGACCCATGCCGCTGACCGAACTGAATCACTATTTTGTGCGTGCCAACGACGTGCAAAAGACCAAGGAGTTCTACTGCAAGGTACTGGACCTGGAGGAGATGCCGCGCCCCGATTTTCCCTTCCCCGGCTACTGGCTGGGCCGCGAAGGCAAGATCTGGGTGCACATGGGCCAGCATGGCGTGCCGAACGCGCCGCTTTACTACCGCGGCACGCCGGCCGATGCCGCCACCGCCAACTCCGGAGTGATCGACCACATTGCCTTCGTGGCTACCGACCCGGACACCTTCCGCCAGCGCTTCGAAGAACTGAAGTGCGACTACTGGGCCCGCTCGCTGCCGCAGTTCGACCTGTTCCAGGTGTTCGTGCGCGATCCGGACGGCCTGACCATCGAACTCAATTTCGTGGGCATGAAGGACATGCCCAACTGGGGCGGCGAGAACTATGCGGAGATGCCGCGGGTCTCCGAGGCGGATGCCGCTGCGGCCGTGGCCAGGTAAAAGGAAGTTGCGGTTCCCGCCCGCGCCGCCGCGCGGGCCTTGCGCGGATTCAGGCTGGTTCTTGAGCGGAGGCAGTTCCATGGCGAAGCATTTGCGTGATGTCAGCGGTTCCACCCCGGGGCACGAGCGCGGCAGCGCGCGCAGCTTTTCCGATGTCGATTACGACGAGGCAATGCGCCGCGCGCGCGCCCTGCTGCCGGAGTTGCGCCAGCTCGCCCCCGCCGCCGAGAAGGCGCGGCGCATGACCCCCGAGATCGAAAATCTGCTGCACGAGAGCGGCCTGCTGCGCTTCATGCAGCCCAAGCGCTTCGGCGGCATGGAGTTGCCTCTCGTGGCCTACCTCGACCTGCCCGAGATGCTGGGCCGCGCCGATTGCTCGGTGGGCTGGAATTTCGCCAATCTGGCCGTGCATCACTGGATGCTGTCCCTCTACGACCCGCGCGCGCAGGAAGAAGTCTGGGGTGACAACCCGGATGCGCTGATCGCCTCCGGCATCGCCTATCCCCAGGGCAAGGCGCGCAAGGTCGACGGCGGCGTCGTACTCTCCGGCCACTGGAACTTTTCCTCTTCGGTGGACCCGGCCGGCTGGAACATGCTGGCCTGCATCGTGCGCGAAGGCAGCGAAGGCAACAGCAGGGTCATCGACCACCGCATGTGCCTGCTGCCCGCCTCGGACTACGAGATCATCACCGACTGGGACACCATGGGCATGCGCGGCACCGGCAGCAACTCGGTGAAGGTGAACGAGGTGTTCGTGCCCGAACATCGCGCGCTGTCGATGTACACCGCGCGCGGCGGCCCGACCTTTCCCGGCTACAAGCTCAACACCAACCCGCTCTACCAGGTTTCGCTGGGCGCGCTCGGCACCCACTGCCTGGGCGGCGCGATGGTGGGCAACGCGCAGGGTGCGCTGGAAGCGACCATCGACATGGTCAAGGAGCGCAGCACCAATTACTCGGCCGCGCGCATGCGCGATTTCCAGACCGTGCAACTGCGCGTGGGCAGCGCCGGCGCCAAGATCGATCTTGCGCGCCTGTCGATGCGCAGCGATTGCCTGGAAGCCGCCGAACTGGCGACCGCCGGCAAGGTGCCTGAAATGGACGCCAAGCTGCGCTACCGGCGCAACGTTGCCCTGGCGTGCAAGCTGGCCACCGAAGCGGTCGATGCCCTGCACGAAATGAGCGGCGCCAATGGCCTGTACACCAAGCACTCGCTGGAGCGCCACTTCCGCGACGCCCATTCCGGCTCCAACCATATCGGCTTCAACTGGGATGCCGGCATGACCACCTGGGGCCTGGTGACCCTGGGGGGGGAATTCCATAGCCCCACCCTGTAGGCGGAGCCGCGCGATCGTTCCGGGACTAGCGGAACACCATCACCGGAATGGTCGAATGCGTCAGCACCTTGTGGGTTTCGCTGCCGAGCAGTACACCGGTGAGGCCGCGGCGCCCGTGCGAGGCCATGAAGATGCTGTCGCAGCCGCGCTCCTTCGCGGTGGCGATGCTCTCTTCATAGGGACTCAGGAACTGCGGATTTCCGTCTCGAGCGGCTGCGGCGGCCCAGCCGGTCCGGTAGAAGCGCGAAGGAAGATGAAAAAAACAACCCGCCGGCCGGCGGGCCGGTGAAAGCCGCATGGCCCCGCAAGGGGGCATGCGGCCTAGCGGAACACCAGAACCGGGATGTCGGTATGCGTTAGCACCTTGTTGGTCTCGCTGCCCATCAGCAGCGCCTGCAGGCCGCTGCGTCCATGCGAGGCCATGAAAATGCTGTCGCAGCCTTTGTCCTTGGCGGTCTCGATGATAGCTTCGTAGGGACTGCCGGAACTGCGTACCACGGTATCAAGCGCCACGCCGGCGGCAGCGGCGGCGCTTTGCAGCGGCGCCAGGTGCTGCTCTGCCTCGAAACGCATGCGCTCGTCGTAGTGCTCGCGGCTTTCGATGTGGGCCCGGCCGTAGCCGGTGGTGGCGATGGGATAAGGCTCGGTGACGGTCAAGCCAACCAGGGTGGCGTGGAGCTTTTGTGCCGTTTCAACCGCACCCCTCACGGCCTTGTTCGATAGTTCCGACCCGTCGGTAGGAACCAGTATCTTGCTCAGCATGATGCGCTCCTTTCTTTGGGGTAAACGCGCGCTTTCTTGGGGAAGACGCTGATTAAGTTCCGAGGAAACGCTGAACAAGTTCCGAAAATAGGAAGATGCGCGGCGCGCCTCTCTCTGATCCGGGGGTTGCGAAACGCAAGCGAGGAGGGCGTAGCCCACCTAATCAGTATTTCCTTAGAGCATCCGGTTTTGGCGAAGTTTCACCGGTACCGCAGTGCAGCAAGAAAAATCCCGCTAGCGCTTCAGTTCCGGTAGTGCCGCCACCAGGTGTTCGGCGAAAATCGCCGCCGGTACCGGCGCGGGCCGCCCGCCACAGGTGATGATGGAGACCGTCTCCATGTGAAAGCCGGGCTCCGAGATCGGCACGAACACCACCTCGCCGCGCGCCACCTCCTCGCGGATGCCGACCATGGTGCGGATCGCCACACCCGCGCCCGACTTGACCAGGGCGGTGATGGCTTCAAAGGAATTGCTCTCGGCTGCGATGTTCAGATGCTTGCGCGAACTGCCTGCCTGCACATCGAGCATGTTGCGGATGGTAAAACCGGTGCCGGCGACGATCAGTGCTTCGCCCACCAGGTCGGCCAGGCGCAGCTTGCGGCGCGCGGCCAGGCGATGCGCCGGCAGCATCACCGCGCCCACGGCGACTGTCGCATGCGCGTGGCGCTTGAGGTCGGCGTGGGTTTGCGGATTGAAGGCGATGCCGATATCGAACTGCTCCTGCAGCACGCCCTCGACGATGCCAGGCATGTCCAGGATGGTGACGGAGAAACGCACGCCGGGATATTTGGCGCGATACGGCGTCAGTACACCGGGCAGGAAGTCCTTGCCCAAGCCCTCTTCGCAGGCCACGCGGACGTGACCTTTGCGAATGCCGCGCAGATCGTCGATTTCCGACAGCATGCGGTCCAGATCGTGGTGCGCGCGCTGTACATAGTGGTAGAACACCTCGCCGGCGGCGGTCAGGCGCACGCCGTCCGAACTGCGCTCGAACAGCGCGCTGCCTACCTGCGTTTCGAGCTTGACCAGTTGCCGGTGCACCGAGGAGGGCGAGACCGCGAGCGCATCCGCGGCCTTGCGCATCGACTTGTGGCGCGCAGCTTCACGAAAGCAGCGCAGCGCCGTCCATTGGAAGTCCATGCAGGGATAGTTGATTCGGGTGTTGGGCTGCGATTGGTAGTCCAGCTTAGCACGCGTGCTGCGCCGCTCCCGGTGATGTTGCCTTAGTGATCCCCTTTATCCGCGTTCCAGATGTCCGGGTGGGCGCGGATGTATTCCTGCAGCAGCGTGTAGCATCGCGCGTCGTCCAGTACCGTAAGCTCCACCCCGTGCGCGCGCAGGAAGGCCTCGCCCATCGCCACCGTGCGGTTCTCCCCGGCCACCACGCGCGGAATGCCCAGCAGCAGTGCCGCCCCGGCGCACATGAAGCAGGGCGAGAGTGTTGTGTACAGGGTCGCGCCGCGATAGACCTCGGCCGGCAGGTGGCCCGCGTTCTCCAGGCAATTCATCTCTGCGTGATGGATCACGCTGCCGTCCTGCACATAGCGGTTGCGCCCGTGCGCCAGGATGGCCCCGTCCTGGCCGACCAGCACCGCACCGATCGGGATGCCGCCTTCGGCCTGGCCCAGGCGGGCCTGCTCGAGCGCCGCGTCCAGGTAGCGCTCGTGGCTCATGCTGCCTCCTGCATCGGGGCCACGGGACCGGCCGCGCGCAGGGCCAGCTCCGCCTCGCCGTAGCCGGACAGGGTCGGCATGACGGCGTCGGCCTGCGCGCGCATCAGCGCCTGCGTCAGGCCCGAGACCACGCGCGGCACCGCGTACTTGTGGCCGCTGGAAGAGACGGTATGCGGCCCCATGCTGAGGATGGAGGAGAAGTTGAAGGCATGCACCCTGCGCAGCCACGCGTCCTTCTCGTCCAGCGGCAGGTACTCGAAACCAGGCCCGAGGTACGGATACTCGCCCAATAGTTCGCTCGCTTCGGCGGCCGGCGGCGTGTAGCGGTGGCGCCAGCGCTGCATCAGCGGGCCGATGGCGCGCAACTCGGGGCGCAGGGTGTAGTCGATGATCGAGCCGGTAGCGCACACCAGGTAGTCGAAGGTGAACTCGCCCGCCGGCGTGCTCACGTGGACCTCGCGGCCATCGTCGCGCAACGCGGTCCAGGGCGCGCCGGCATGCAGGCGGAAGGTGGGGTGCGCATGGGCGCGGTCGTAGGCGTTCTGCGTCGGCGGCTCGGCGTACACCTCGAAATAGCGGTTCACGCTCCAGCGCACGGCGTCGTCCAGGTCATGGAAGTGGCGCAGGAAGCCGGCGAACTCGACGCAGCGGTGCGGGTTGATGAGCGGCAACTGCTGCCGGCGGAAGCATAGGTCCACCGAGGCGGCGCCGGCTTCCAGCAATACCGAGGCGTTGTCGAAGGCCGAAGCGCCGTGGCCGAGGATGCCGACGCGCTTGCCCTTGAGCGAGGCCGCGTCCAGCGGGCCATTGGCGTGGCAATAGCGCTGCGGCGAGACGTTGCGCGTCACCGCATCGGGCACGAACCAGGCGCCACAGCCGTCGTAGCCGGTGGCCAGCACGACGTGTCGCGCGAGTACTGTCGACTTTCCCTGCCCGTTTTTCGCGGACGTGTCTTCCACCGAGAGTGCGACCAGATTGCCTTCCGGCGCCAGGCCCAGGCACTGGACTTCGTTGCGCACGGCAATGCCGGCGGCGTGGCGGAACCAGCGCAGGAACTCCATCCAGCGCCCGCGCTCCACGCGCGTGATCGCATTCCAGGCTTCCTCGCCGTAGCGCGCCTTGTAGAAGGCCGGCGCCGACAGGCTGGCGATGCCGCCTTCCAGGCCGATGGTCGCCTTGGGCGTGCGCAGCGCGTGCATGCGCGCGAAGTTCTCCCACACGCCTTCCTCCCCGGCGCGGCGCCCGTCAAGCACCAGTACGTTGCTCACGCCGTCTCGCTTCAGTCCGAAGGCTATCGACAGGCCGGCCTGGCCGGCGCCGACGATCACCACGTCATGGACATGGGCGCCGGTGGCGTGGCTGGCCGGGCGCACCCAGTCGCGCCCCGGGTAGGCGAGCAGCGCGATTTCCTCGCGCGCACGGCGGGTCAGGGCTTCGAGGGCGGGTGTGGCGCAGATATAGGTGCTCATGGCGGGCGGCGTGGGAGGGATAGCGATACCCCCGATCTTGGCCCAGCCGGGCGTGCCGGGGAAGAAGCACCCGGCGTACGCTGTGTTGCGTTTTTCGCAACGCATGGAAATCCGGCCTGCCCGGCCGCAACCTCAGTGGCAGCTACGCTTCCGGTACAGGCGCGGCTGCGGGCATGCCTGCGTCAGGCAGGCTCAGTCGATCTTCGCACCGGAACGCCTGGCCACGTCTTTCCACTTCGCCGTCTCCTTTTTCACCAGCTCGGCGAACTGCTCGGGGGTGCCGCCGCCGGGCTCGTCGCCGATCTCGGCGAAGCGCTGCCGGAAGCTGGGCGTCGTGATCGCCTTGTTGATCTCGGCGTTCAGCTTCATCACGACCGGCCGCGGCACGCCGGCCGGGGTGACGATGCCGGTCCAGGTCGGCGCCTCGTAGCCAGGTACGCCGGCTTCGGCGATGGTCGGCAGGTCAGGGAAGGCGGGCGAGCGCCTGGCGCCGCTCACACCGAGGGGCCGCACCCGGCCCTGCTTGGCGAAGGGTGCGATCGAGCCCAGGCTCTCGAACATCACCTGTACCTGGCCGGCGATCAGGTCGTTGATCGCCGCCGCGCCGCCCTTGTAGGGGACGTGGACGATGCGCGTGCCGGTCATGTACTTGAACAGTTCGCCGCCGATGTGCCCGGGCGTACCGTTGCCCGAGGAGGCATTCGAGATACTGTCCGGCTTCGCCTTGGCCTGGTCGATCAGGTCGCGTACCGACATGATGTTGGTGGCGGGCGAGGCGGCCAGCAGCAGGTGGCCGATGGTGATCAGGGTGATGGGCTGGAAATCGCGCTCCACGTTGTAAGGCAGCTTGGGCACCAGCGCCGGGCTGATCGTCATTGCGCCGATGGTGCCCAGGCCGATGGTGTAGCCGTCGGGGGCCGCACGCGCCACCGCTTCCATGCCGATCACCAGTGCGCCACCGGGGCGGTTGTCGATGATCACCTGCTGGCCGGTCTGTTTGGCGAGTTCGATGCCCAACGCCCGCGCCACGGTGTCGGAAGCCGAGCCGGCCGCCTGCGCGACTACGAAGCGGATCGGTTTGTCCGGAAACTCCGCGCGGGCGACGCCGCTTGCCAGGAGCAGCACCGCACCCAGCAAGGTAAGTGAGGACTGCTGGCGCGGGTTCATTCACCCGCCTGGATCTTGTTTTCCCGTACCACCTTGGCCCAGCGCCCGATCTCATCGCCGGTGAATTTGGCGAACTCGTCAGGCGAGGAGGCGCGGATGTTCATGCCCTGCTGCACCAGGTAGTCGCGCACCGCCGGCAGCTTGAGCGCCTTGGCAACCTCTTCGTTCATGCGGGCCACGATGGCGGGCGGCGTCTTGGCGGGTGCCAGCATGCCCCACCAGGCTTCGGCGGCGAAGCCGGGGATGGTCTCGGCTACTGTCGGCACGTTGGGGAAGGAGGGTGCGCGCGCCGGCGAGGTGACGGCGATCGGCACCAGCCGGCCGGCCTGCGCCTGCTGAGTGAATTGCACGATGGTGGCGATGGCCACCGGCACGTGGCCGGCGACCGCGTCCTGGGTCAGTGGCCCGCCGCCCTTGTAGGGAATGTGGGTCAGGGCAAAGCCGGCCTGCCCGCCCATCTGCGTTATCGCCAGGTGGCCCAGGCTGCCCGAGCCGATGGTGCCGAAGCCGATACTGTTCGGCTTGGCCTTGGCGGCGGCGATCACGTCGGGCAGGCTTTTGTAGGGGCCGCCGGGATGCACGGTGATCAGCATCGGCGCGGTGCCGATCAGCATTACGTGGGTCAGATCGCGCAGGGTGTCGTAGGGCAGGTTGGGGATCAGGCTGGGGTTGACGCCGTGGGTGTCGAACACCAGGGCAAAGGTGTAGCCGTCCGCCGGTGCCTTGGCGAGCATGCCGGTGCCGATTGAACCGGAAGCGCCGGCGCGGTTGTCGACGATGATCTGTTGGCCCAGGCTGGCCTGCAGGTGGGGCGCGAGCAGGCGTCCCACCGCGTCCACCGAGCCGCCGGGCGGGAAGGGGATGATCAGGCGGATCGGCTGCGTGGGCCAACTCTGCGCTTGCGCGGGGCTGGCGAGAGCGAGGGTGACGATGAAGGGCAAGGCGAGCGCGGCACACAGCCGGCGTAGCGGGCGGGGCATGGCTTTTGTCTCCAATGGCTTTTTATGGGTCTTGCGGCGCTCATACTAACAGGGCACGGGCCCGTCGCAATATGCATCCACGCAATAGAAAAAATTACCGATGGCCGGTAAAAATTTCCGTAAAGCTGCTTCAATCATTTTTGAATAATTATTTTTAATCAGTGACTTAGGCTCGGGTACCAAACTTGCAATTGCATCTGATCTGGCGGTGCCCAGGCCGCGCCAACAACACTTAAGACCGGCCGCGGGCGCCATTGACAGCAGGATCGGCAGCGAGCGCAGGGGGAGAGTATGGGTGTCGTCGAGGCATTGCCTTCCGTCAATCATGATGCGGAGTTCAAGGCCTTATTCAAGGCCTTGCACGCGCTGCGCAGCGGCGATTTTTCGGTTCGCCTGCCGGAAGACTGGCCCGAGCCAGCGGCGCGGGTGGCCGGCGAATTCAACGAATTCGCCGAACAGCTCGGCCGTATGGGGCAGGAAATGCGCGGCATCGACCGCGACATGTCCTCTCGCCTGGGCGGCAGCAAGCGCCTCTCGCAGGAGGGAGCGAGTGGCGCCTGGCTGGACTGGTGTGCCACCATCAACAGCTATGCCGAGCGCGCCGAGCGCATCGACACCAATACGCGCGCCACGCTGGCTGCGCTCAATTCGCTGCGCAAGGGCAACGCCCAGGCCAGCCTGCCGGACGACTGGACCGGCTTGTTCGGCAAGGTCTCCGATACCTTCAATCAGGTGGTCGAGCAGAACGTGCGCATGGCCGAGGAACTGGCGCGGCTCTCGCGCGTGGTCGGCAAGGAAGGCAAGCTGAAGGAGCGCGCGGCGGTGCCCAACGCCAGCGGCTTCTGGGGCGACTCGGTGGACTCGATCAACTCCCTGATCGGTGACCTGGTGCACCCGACCTCCGAAGTGGCGCGGGTGATCGGCGCGGTGGCGCAAGGTGATTTGACCAAGAGCATGGCGCTGGAAGCGGACGACCGGGCTCTCGAAGGCGAATTCCTGCGTACCGCCAAGATCATCAACAAGATGGTGGAGCAACTCGGTACCTTCGCGGCGGAAGTGACACGGGTGGCGCGCGAAGTGGGTACCGAAGGCAAGCTGGGCGGCCAGGCGGACGTGCAAGGCGTGGCCGGCACGTGGAAGGACTTGACCGACTCGGTGAACTCGATGGCAGGCAACCTGACCGGCCAGGTGCGCAATATCGCGGAAGTGACCACCGCTGTGGCGGCGGGTGACTTATCCAAGAAGATCACCGTGGACGTGAAAGGTGAAATTCTCGAACTGAAGAACACCATCAACACCATGGTGGACCAGTTGCGCTCCTTTGCTTCGGAAGTGACGCGGGTGGCGCGCGAAGTGGGCACCGAAGGCAAGCTGGGTGGCCAGGCGGACGTGCAGGGCGTAGCGGGTACGTGGAAAGACCTGACAGACTCGGTTAACTCGATGGGCGGCAACCTCACGGCGCAGGTGCGCAACATCGCGGAAGTGACCAAGGCGGTGGCGGCGGGTGACTTGTCGAAAAAGATCACCGTGGACGTGAAAGGTGAAATTCTCGAACTGAAGAACACCATCAATACGATGGTGGACCAGTTGCGCTCCTTTGCTTCGGAAGTGACACGGGTGGCGCGCGAAGTGGGCACCGAAGGGAAACTCGGCGGCCAGGCGGATGTGCAGGGCGTAGCCGGTACCTGGAAGGATTTGACCGACTCGGTGAACTCGATGGGCTCGAACCTTACCGGTCAGGTGCGTAACATCGCGGAAGTGACCAAGGCGGTGGCGGCGGGCGATTTGTCCAAAAAAATCACCGTGGACGTGAAAGGCGAAATCCTGGAGCTGAAGAACACCATCAATACGATGGTGGACCAGCTTTCCTCCTTTGCCTCGGAAGTGACGCGGGTGGCGCGCGAAGTCGGTACCGAAGGGAAACTCGGCGGCCAGGCGGATGTGCAGGGTGTGGCCGGTACCTGGAAGGACTTGACCGACTCGGTGAACTCGATGGGCTCGAACCTCACAGCCCAGGTGCGCAACATCGCGGAAGTGACCACCGCTGTTGCGGCGGGCGACTTGTCCAAAAAGATCACAGTGGACGTGAAGGGCGAAATCCTGGAACTGAAGAACACCATCAACACCATGGTGGACCAGTTGCGGTCCTTCGCTTCGGAAGTAACGCGGGTGGCTCGCGAAGTGGGTACCGAAGGCAAGCTCGGCGGCCAGGCCGATGTGAAGGGCGTAGCGGGTACCTGGAAGGACTTGACCGACTCGGTGAATTCGATGGGCTCGAACCTCACGGCCCAGGTGCGCAATATCGCGGATGTGACCACCGCCGTGGCAGCGGGTGACTTGTCGAAGAAAATTACCGTGGACGTGAAGGGCGAAATCCTGGAACTCAAGAACACCATCAACACGATGGTGGACCAGTTGCGCTCGTTTGCCTCGGAAGTGACCCGGGTGGCCCGCGAAGTGGGGACCGAAGGCAAGCTCGGCGGTCAGGCGGACGTGCAAGGGGTGGCCGGCACCTGGAAGGATTTGACCGACAACGTGAACTTCATGGCCGGCAATCTGACCAGCCAGGTACGCAACATCGCCGACGTGACCAAGGCGGTGGCGGCGGGCGATCTGTCCAAGAAAATCACGGTGGACGTGAAGGGCGAAATCCTCGAACTGAAAAACACCATCAACACCATGGTGGACCAGCTTGGCTCCTTCGCCTCGGAAGTGACGCGCGTCGCGCGTGAAGTGGGTACCGAAGGCAAGCTGGGTGGCCAGGCGGACGTGCAGGGCGTGGCCGGTACCTGGAAGGACCTGACCGACAACGTGAACTTCATGGCCGGCAACCTGACCAGCCAGGTGCGCAACATTGCCGACGTGACCAAGGCGGTGGCGGCAGGCGATCTGTCCAAGAAGATTACAGTGGACGTGAAGGGCGAAATCCTGGAACTGAAAAACACCATCAACACCATGGTGGACCAGTTGCGATCCTTCGCTTCGGAGGTGACGCGTGTTGCGCGGGAAGTGGGTACCGAAGGGAAACTCGGCGGCCAGGCGGATGTGCAGGGCGTGGCCGGTACCTGGAAGGATTTGACCGACAACGTGAACTTCATGGCCGGCAACCTGACCAGCCAGGTGCGCGGCATCGCCAAGGTGGTGACCGCCGTGGCCGACGGCGATCTGAACCAGAAGCTCACCGTGGAGGCCAAGGGTGAAATCGCTGCCCTGGCCGATACCATCAACAGCATGACCGACACCCTCGCCACCTTCGCCGACCAGGTGACCACGGTGGCGCGCGAAGTGGGTGTGGAAGGCAAGCTGGGCGGGCAGGCCAAGGTGCCGGGCGCTTCGGGCACGTGGAAGGGCCTGACCGAAAACGTGAACCAGCTCGCGGCCAACCTGACAACCCAGGTACGCGCGATTGCGGAAGTGGCGACGGCGGTAACGCAAGGTGACTTGACGCGTTCGATCACGGTGGAGGCGCAGGGCGAGGTGGCCGCGCTGAAAGACACCATCAACGAGATGATCCGCAACCTCAAGGACACCACCCAGGTCAACACCGAACAGGACTGGCTCAAGACCAACCTGGCCAAGTTCAGCCGCATGCTGCAGGGCCAGAAGGACATGGTGGCCGTGGGTACCCTGATCCTCTCCGAACTGGCGCCGGTGGTTGGTGCCCAGCAGGCCGAGTTCTACGTGCTGGGCGCCGCGACCGACGAACCCAAGCTGCGCCTGATGGCGAGCTATGCGTCGGACGGCCGCGGCTCGCATGGCCGCGAGGTGGACCTGGGCGAAGGCCTGGTCGGTCAGTGCGCGCATGACAAGAAGAAGATACTGGTCACCTCCAACCTGCCCGAGGGGTTGAAGATCGCCTCCGGCCTGTTCCAGTCTTCGCCCCTGAACATCCTGGTGCTGCCGATCATCTTCGAAGGCTATGTGAAGGGTGTGATCGAACTGGCCTCGCTGGAACGCTTCAATCCGACCCACCAGGCCTTCCTCGACCAGTTGACCGAATCGATCGGGATCGTGATCAACACCATCGAGGCGAACATGCGCACGGAGGACCTGCTCAAGCAGTCGCAGTCCCTCGCGCACGAGTTGCAGTCGCGCCAGCAGGAACTGCAGCAGACCAACGAAGAACTGCAGGAAAAAGCCCGCTTGCTCGCGCACCAGAACCAGGAAGTGGAGCGCAAGAACAGCGAAGTGGAACAGGCCCGCCAGGCGCTGGAAGAAAAAGCCAGCCAGTTGGCCCTGACGTCCAAGTACAAGTCCGAGTTCCTCGCCAACATGTCGCACGAGTTGCGCACGCCGCTCAACAGCCTGCTGATCCTTTCCGACCAGCTGTGCAAGAACCGCGAAGGCAACCTGACCCAGAAGCAGATCGAGTTCTCCAAGACCATCCATTCCTCGGGCAACGACCTGCTGATGCTGATCAACGACATTCTCGACCTGTCGAAGATCGAGTCCGGCACCGTTGCGGTGGACGTCTCCGAATTGCGCCTGACCGACCTGCGCCTGTACGTCGAACGCACCTTCGGTCACGTCGCCGAAGCCAAGAATGTGGACTTCATGATCCGCACCGGCCCGCAACTGCCGACCTCGATGGTCACCGACTTGAAGCGCCTGCAGCAGATCCTGAAAAACCTGCTGTCCAACGCGTTCAAGTTCACCCACCAGGGCCATGTCACCCTGTCGATTGAGGAGGCCTTCACCGGCTGGAGTCTGGACAACGAAGACCTGAATCGCGCGCCGCGCGTGCTCGGCTTCTCGGTATCCGATACCGGGATCGGTATCTCGCCGGACAAGCAGCAGATCATTTTCGAAGCGTTCCAGCAGGCCGATGGTTCGACCAGCCGCAAATACGGCGGCACGGGTCTCGGCCTGGCGATCTCGCGCGAACTCTCCAAACTGCTCGGCGGTGAAATCCGCCTCTCCAGCTTCCCCGGCAAGGGTTCCACCTTCGTGCTGTACCTGCCGCTGCTGTACGTCGCCCCGCGCAGCGCGCGGCGCCCGCAGGTGGTGGCGGAGCAGCGTCAGGAGGGCGACGAGCCGGCTCGCCTGCCCGCCGCGCTCAATGCGCCGCTGCCCGCCTATCCGGAGCAGGACGTTGCGCTTTCGCTCACCGCGCTGGTCAACGAAGCCGATGACGACCGCGACAATATCGACCAGGGTGACCTGGTGATCCTGATCGTCGAGAACGACAACGCCTTCGCGCGCTTCCTGCTCGACGCGGCGCGCGAGCGTGGCTTCAAGGGCATCGTCACCTCCTTCGGTGCCGGCGCGCTGACCCTGGCCACGCAGTACAAGCCGGCTGTCATCACCCTGGACATGCACCTGCCCGACATGGAAGGCTGGCGCGTGCTGGACCGCATCAAGCAGGACCTGGCCGGCTGCCACATTCCGGTCTGCGTGATCTCCACCGACGACTCGCGCGAGCGCGCCCTGAGGCAAGGTGCGATGGCCTTCATCGCCAAGCCGATTCCCTCCCAGGAGATCCTCGATGACGCGCTCGAAGCCCTGTTCCAGTACGCCGCCAAACCCGCGCGCGAGGTGCTGATCGCGATGCGCCCGGGCGAGGACCGCGCCGCGCTGATTCATTTCCTCGACACCGAAAGCATCGAGATCGTGGTCGCCGAGACGCGCGATGACGTGCTGGCACATCTGGCCCGGCGCGGCTTCGACAGCGTGGTGATCGACGCCGCCTTTGCCGGCATCGAGAGCGATGCGTGGATCCAAGCGGTCGCCAGGCACCGGCCGCTTGGCCCCATGCCGCTGATCGCCTATCTGCCGGCCGGCGGGGAGGGCGGTTCGCTGCCAGGCTTCACCCCCACCGACCCGGTATCGCTGCGCCAGATCAATACCCTGTCCAAGCTGTACGGCGCCTCTGCCTCGGCGCTGCATTTGCAGCTCGCGGCCTTGCCTGACGAACAGCGCCGCCTGCTCTATGCCTTCCTCGAGGAGGAGCGGCCCCTGGCCGGGCGCAAGGCGCTGATCGTTGATGACGATATGCGCAACATCTTCGCCCTTGCCACGGTTCTGGAGGAGCATGGCATGCGCATCGTCTGGGCCGACAACGGCCGCGAGGCGATCCGCATCGTCGAGACCGACCCTACCCTGGATGTGGTGCTGATGGATATCATGATGCCGGAAATGGACGGTATGGCAACCACCCGCGAGATCCGCAAGCTGCCGGCAGGCAAGAGCCTGCCGATCATCGCGGTGACCGCCAAGGCGATGAAGGGCGACCGCGAGAAATGCATCGAGGCGGGCGCCTGGGATTACCTCTCCAAGCCGGTCGATACTCACGACCTGCTTGCCGTGCTGCGTGCGTGGTTGCACTCATGAGCACCCTGGGGAGGGGCGAGGGCACACCGCGCATCGGCGTTCTGGGTCTGGAAGCCGAGGTGGCCGCCCACGAGAGCCCGGCGGCTTCCGGCCCGTTTGACGGGCAGCCGGCGCCCGCGCGCGTCAATATTCTGGTGGTCGACGACCTACCGGAAAAACACTTGGTGTTCCGCAGCATCCTGGAGGAATTGGGCCAGAACGTGATCTCGGCCTACTCCGGGCGAGAGGCCTTGCGCAGCGTGCTGGAAGAGGAATTCGCGGTCATCCTGCTCGACGTCAACATGCCCGACATGGATGGCTTCGAGACTGCCAGCCTGATCCGCAAATACAAGAAAACGGCGCAGACGCCGATCGTGTTCGTCACCGCCTATGTGGATGAAGTGCAGGCGGTGCGCGGCTATGCCCTGGGCGCGGTGGATTACATTCCCTCGCCGGTGGTGCCGGAGATCCTGCGCTCCAAGGTCAAGGTGTTTGTCGACCTGCATCGCCTGAACCGCGAACTGCGCGAACAGGCGCTGGCGCGCGAGGCGCTGGCGCGTGCCGAAGCGGCGCGCGGCGCGGCCGAGGCCGCCACCCGGCGCGCCGACCTGCTGGCCGCCGCCAGCCAGGTGTTGTCGCGCAGCCTGGATGTGGATGCCACTCTCACCGGCCTGCTGAGTTTTGCGACGCCAGGCATGGCCGATTGCGCGATGGTGGCGATGGTGAATGAGCGCGGCGAGCTGGCGCGGGTCAAGCTGGTGGACGATGCCGGCGCGCCAATGCCGGTGAATCAAATCGTCGGAGAAGTGCAGCCCCTTGACCTCGGCGCCACCGTGGCGCGCGCCCTTTCCTTGCGCGAAACCTTACGCCTGCTCGGGCCGCTTTCCTTCCAGGGCGCCCCCGCCGGCACGCGGCCGCTGGTGCCGGTGCACGAAGCGGTGGTGTTTCCGATGCTCGTTGGCGAGCGCGCTTTCGGCGCCCTGCTGCTGGGCGTGTGCCATCCGCGCCGCTTTGATGCCGCCGAGATGGCGCTGGCCAAGGAGGTGGTAAGCCGTGCCGTGATCGCGCTGGAGAACGCCAGCCTGTACGCCGCCATCCAGGATGCCGACCGGCGCAAGAACGAGTTTCTCGCCATGCTGGCGCACGAATTGCGCAATCCGCTGGCGCCGATCCGCAATGCGGTGCACGTCCTGCAGCGTGGCGGCTTTACCGAGAAAAACGTCACCTGGTCTTCCGAGGTAATCGGCCGCCAGGTCGATCACCTGGCGACCCTGGTCGATGACCTGCTCGACGTCTCCCGCATCGCGCGCGGCAAGGTGGTGGTCAACCGGGACCCCTTGCGCCTGACCGAGGTGATCGACCACGCGCTCGAGACCAGCCGTCCGGTGCTGGAAAAACGCCGCCACCATCTGGTGGTGCAGATGCCGCGCGAGGAGGTTTCCTTCAACGGCGATCTGGTGCGCCTGGCCCAGGTTCTCTCCAACCTGCTCAACAACGCAGCCAAATTCACGCCGCCCGGCGGGCATATCGTCCTCGACGTGTCGGTCGCCGGTGGCGAATTGCGCATCGCGGTGCGCGACAACGGCATGGGCATCGACGCGCAACTCATGCCCCATGTGTTCGAACTGTTCACCCAGGGCGACCAGACGCTGGACCGCTCCGAGGGCGGGCTGGGCATCGGCCTGACCCTGGTCAAGCACCTGGTCGAACTGCATGGTGGCCGGGTCGAGGCGCGCAGCGAGGGACGCGGGCGCGGCGCGGAATTCACTATCATCCTGCCGGGCGTCCGCGTGGCGGCCGCGCCGATGCCGCCTGAACAGGCGCTCGCCCGCGAAGAGGCGTCGCGCAATATCGCGCGTGTGCTGGTGGTCGACGATGTGCAGGCCTCGGCGGAGAGCCTGTGCCGGCTACTGGAGATCGAAGGGCACCGGGTCGCGGTGGCCGGTGACGGCGATGCCGCGATTACCACTGCCGCCAGTTTCAAGCCGGACGTGGTGGTGCTGGACATCGGCCTGCCCGGCAAGAACGGCTTCGAGGTCGCGGCCGAACTGCGCGCCAGCGGGGCGCATGCCGACACCATGCTGGTGGCCTTGTCGGGCTACGGTGGTGCCGAGGACCGCGAGCGCGGCGCGCGCGCCGGTTTTACGCACTATTTGGTCAAGCCCGCCGACATCCCGACCCTGCTCTCGATCATCGGTACCCACGCGGCGCTCAAGCAGATTTCCGGGCGCAGCATGGCCGGCGGGCTGCACTCCTGAAAGGGCTGCCCGGCCGGCGGCCCTAACCGATCAGCACGCGGTCGCGGCCGGCCTGCTTGGCGTTGTAAAGTGCCGCGTCGGCGCGCTTCAGGGCCAATTCCGGCGTATCGTTGTCCGGGACGATCGGCGACAGGCCGATGCTGCAAGTGACATGCGCGCTTTCTTCGCCGACCTTGATGCGTACCGCCGCGATGCTCTCGCGCACCCGCTGCGCCACCGCGAAAGCGGCAGTGATATCGGTCTCCGGCAGCAGGCCGGCGAACTCCTCGCCGCCCAGACGCCCGAACAAGTCGTGACCGCGCAGCATCTGGCGTACCCGGCCGGAGGCTTCGACCAGCATCTTGTCCCCGGCGTCGTGGCCGTAGCGGTCGTTGAGCGCCTTGAAGTGGTCCAGATCGAGCATGAACATCACTCCAGGCCGGCGGTGGCGCCTCATGCGCTGCAATTCATCGGTCGCTTGCGAGAGGAAATGGCGCCGGTTCGACACGTCGGTGAGGGAATCGGTGGTGGCCAGGTGTTGCAACTGCCCGTTGGCCTCGCGCAGTTCTTCCTCGATGCGCCGGATGTGGGTCACGTCGGCCAGCGAGAGCAGATGGGCGTCGTCGCCGCCGAACACCATGCGCCGACTGGCGACAGTCATATAGTGGGTCTGGCCGCGCGGGTTGCGGATGGTGATCTCGTGCAGCGTGCCTTCGCCGCTCTCGCTCTCGTGTTCGAGTTGGCGCGTCACCTCGCGGATCGCCGCCAGCGACGCAGTGCCGATGGTCGAGCCGAAATATTTGTGGGTGCTGGCGCTTCGGTAGCGCGCCTCGCCGTGGGTGTCGAGCACGATCAGCGGCGTCGGCAGAGCTTCGAGCAGGTCGCGCTGCGCATTGGCCGCGCGGGTATCGGCGATGATGGTGGCGGCTGCCCACGGGTCGCCGGGAATGGCGCGCGGCGATTCCCACACCACTTCGAACTGGCGATCGCGCGTGGCGCGGCCGATCAGCACGCGCATGTCGACATGGTGGTTCACCCCCATGGTGTAGCGCCCGCCGCACAGCGCCGGCGCGCTCTGGCCGTACATGAACTGGCGCACCGGCTTGGTCGCCGTGGTACCGGCTTCGGTGACCGCCTGGCACCACATGCGCAGGCTCACCGCGGTCGATTCCATCGGCTGGTAGATCGGCCGCCCATCCTTTGCAAAGGCGCGCCATCCGGCGATGAAGTCCGCGTTCTCCGGCGAGGCGTAGGACATGAAATAGCCCCAGCAAGCGTAGTGGCCCGCCACATCATCGGGGGCCAGGGCCTGCAGCTCGGCCTCGCTGACGGAGAAGGCCATCACCGGCAGCTCGGCCGGCGACAGGCCGGCTTCGCGCAGTGCCTTGTAGAAACTCAGGTTCGACTCGCCGTTCAGGGTGGAGATGATCACCCCGCGCCCCTGCGCATGGAATTGCTTGAGGGCAGCGATTTCGGCGGACCATTCGCTGTGCCCGAACGGCACGTAGTGCTCGGGGAATTTTGCGGCAGGCAGGCCGGTGGCATCGAGGAATGACTTCAGCACCCGGTTGGTGGTGTGCGGGTAGACGTAGTCGGTGCCGAGAAAAAAGAAACGGCTGAAGGCACCGGCGGCCGGCGACATCATGTATTCGAGCGCGGGAATCGCCTGCTGGTTCGGCGTGGCTCCGAAATAGAAAATATTGCGCGACTGTTCCTCGCCCTCGTACTGCATCGGGTAGAACAGCAGGCGGTCGCCTTGCTCGACCACCGGCAGCACCGACTTGCGCGACACCGAAGTCCAGCAGCCGAACAGGGCCTCAACCTCTTGTTCGTGGATCAGCGCGTGCGCCATATCGCGATACGCCATCCAGTCCGAGCCCGGATTGGGGGCGACGACCTCGATCGGCCGGCCAAGCAAGCCGCCGCCGGCATTGATGCGCGCCACTTCCATCAGCAGCACATCGCGCAGCGAGGTCTCGGCCAGCGCCATGGTGCCGGTGGTCGAATGCAAGGCGCCGATGCGGATCGGTTCAGTCATGCGTCTTGTGCCGCTCGCGACGCTGCGGGCGGGCACGAAGTGGCGTTCCGGTTGAACATACGCCTCCAGAGTGCAAAAAACGCGCCGCCCTTGCCGCTTGTGACCATCGTTTGCTTTTTGTCGTGCCTTTCGTCCGGTTGGCGACGGCGGGAGGTGAAAAACACGTCTGCTTCATGCTATCGGCATGGCCGGGCCGGAAAACAAAAAGCCCGCCGGAAGGCGGGCTCAGGTTGTTGACAAAGGGGGCAAGCCCCCTTTTGAATCCCCTGAAGTCAGAGGGCGCGGCGCGGAAGTTGGCGTGGCCCTGCTCACAACAACCTGCTTTGTCAGCAGTCTGAGTTCGCAGGAATGCGGGCTTTTTGATTCGTAACCGCAGTATTCCGGCGCTGCGATACTTTGGTGCATATGCTCCAGCCTGGGTCGTCCTACAAGGCCTCCAGCGCCTTGACCATGTCTTCCAGCACCTTTTTGGCGTCGCCGAACACCATCATCGTCTTGTCCATGTAGAACAGTTCGTTGTCCAGGCCGGCGTAACCGGAAGCCATCGAACGCTTGTTGACGATCACCGTGCGGGCCTGGTGGGCTTCCAGGATCGGCATGCCGAAGATCGGGCTGCCCGGCGTCTTGGCGGCAGGGTTGACCACGTCGTTGGCGCCCAGCACCAGCACCACGTCGGTCTGGCGGAAATCAGCGTTGATGTCTTCCATCTCGAACACCTGGTCGTAGGGAATCTCCGCTTCGGCCAGCAGCACGTTCATGTGGCCGGGCATGCGGCCGGCGACCGGGTGGATCGCGTAACGCACCTGCACGCCCTTTTCGCCCAGCTTGTGCGCCAATTCCTTGAGCGCATGCTGAGCGCGCGAGACAGCCAGGCCGTAGCCGGGCACGATCACCACCGTCTCGGCGTTCGACATCATGAAAGCCGCATCGTCCGACGAGCCGCTCTTGACCGGGCGCTGCTCCTGCTTGCCCGCCACTGTCCCCGCGTCCTGTCCAAACCCGCCCAGGATCACGTTGAAGAACGAGCGGTTCATCGCCTTGCACATGATGTAGGAGAGGATCGCGCCGGAGGAACCGACCAGCGAGCCCGCCACGATCAGCATCGGGTTGTTCAGCGAAAAGCCGATGCCCGCCGCCGCCCAGCCTGAGTAGGAGTTGAGCATCGACACCACCACCGGCATGTCGGCGCCGCCGATCGGGATGATGATCAGCACGCCCAGCACGAAGGCGATCGCCGTCATGATGATGAAGGGCGTCCAGTCCTGGGTCGCGGTGAACCAGATGCCGCTGCCGAGCATCGCCAGACCGAGGATGGCGTTGAGCGGGTGCTGGCCGGAGAAGGTCACCGGCGCACCCTGGAACAGGCGGAACTTGTACTTGCCCGACAGCTTGCCGAAGGCGATCACCGATCCGGAGAAGGTGATGGCGCCCACAAAAGTACCGATGAACAGCTCGATGCGGTTACCAACAGGCAGGGCTTCGCCGGCGGCGACGATGCCGAAAGCGGAAGGCTCGGCGACCACCGCGATGGCGATGCACACCGCCGCCAGGCCGATCATCGAGTGCATGAAGGCGACCAGTTCGGGCATCTTGGTCATCTCGACGCGCTTGGCCATCACGGCGCCGATGCCGCCGCCGATCACCAGGCCGCCGAGCACGTAGACCATGCCCGCGGCCTTCATGTCGGAGAGCTTGACGATCAGCGCCGCGGTGGTCAGCACGGCCAGGGTCATGCCGACCATGCCGAACATATTGCCGCGCCGCGCCGTGGTCGGGTGCGACAAGCCCTTCAGGGCCTGGATGAAGCAGACCGAGGCGAGCAGGTAGAGGAGGGTAACGAGGTTCAGGCTCATGTTAGTGCTGCGCTCCCTGCGTTGCCTTCTCCGATTTGTCCTTCTTCTTGAACATCTCCAGCATGCGGCGAGTCACCAGAAAGCCGCCGAACACATTGACCGAGGCCAGGGCCACGGCGGCGGTACCCATCCACTTGGCCAGGTCGCCCTGGGTGAGCGCGGCAGCCAGCATGGCGCCGACGATGATCACCGCGGAGAGCGCGTTGGTCACCGCCATCAGCGGGGTATGCAGGGCGGGCGTGACGGTCCACACCACGTGGTAGCCCACATAGATGGCGAGCACGAAAATGATCAGGTTGGTAACGGTATGGCTGACGATTTCCACTTGTATCCCCTTATTTCTTCACCACGGCGCCGGCTTCCGTGAGCAGGCAGGCGGCGACGATTTCGTCTTCCTTGTTGATGGCGAGATTGGCTTCCTTGTCGATGATGAGCTTGAGGAAGTCGAGCACGTTGCGCGCGTACAGGGCCGAGGCGTCAGCGGGCACCAGCGCCGGAAAGTTGGTGATGCCGATCAGGGTCACGCCGTGCTTGCTTACCACCTTGTCCTTCTCGGTGAGCGGACAGTTGCCGCCCTGTTCGGCCGCCATGTCGACGATCACCGAGCCGGGCTTCATGGTCTTGACCATTTCCTCGGTCACCAGCACTGGCGCCGGGCGGCCGGGGATCAGCGCGGTGGTGATCACGATGTCGGCGTTCTTGATGCGCTCGGCGATCAGGGCCGCCTGGCGCGCCTTGTAATCGTCGCCCATTTCCTTGGCGTAGCCGCCGGCGCCCTTGGCCAACTCCTTCTCGGCGTCGGTAAGCGGCACCTCGATGAACTTGGCCCCCAGCGACTCGACCTGCTCCTTGGTGTCGGGCCGCACGTCGGTGGCTTCCACCACGGCGCCCAGGCGCTTGGCGGTGGCGATCGCCTGCAGGCCGGCTACGCCGACGCCCATCACCACCGCGCGCGCCGCCTTGATGGTGCCGGCGGCGGTCATGAACATCGGCATGACCTTGGGATAGTGGGTCGCGGCGGTCAGCACCGCGAGGTAACCGCCCAGGTTGGCCTGCGAGGAGAGCACGTCGAGCGATTGCGCGCGCGAGATGCGCGGCGCTGCCTCAAGGGCGAAACCGGTGACGCCGCGCGCAGCCAGCCCTTCCAGGCCGGCGGTGTCAAAACGGTTCAGCGTGCCGACCAGCACCTGCCCGCTTTTCATCTGCGCGGCTTCTTCCGGCAGCGGCGGGCGTACCTTGAGCAGCAGTTCCGCCTCCGCATACAGCGCGCCAGCGGGAACGATCTGCGCGCCGACGGCGGCATAGTCGGCGTCCGGAATGTGCGCCCCCGCGCCCGCCCCGGCTTCCACCTGCACGCTGTGTTTGGCAGCGATGTATTTTTTCACCGTTTCCGGTGTCGCGGCCACGCGGGTTTCGCCGGGCCGAATCTCTTTCGGGATACCGATTTTCAAAACAAGCTCCTCAAGACCCCCAAGCCACCCCGGGCCGGGCCATGATTGACGACAAAGCAAGGCAAACAGCAAGTATAGCCGCTGCATGGAACCCAAGGGCAGACCCCAAGGTCAGAATGGGCATAACAAAAACTGATGGGCCCATTACCCAAAACCCTGTAACCAATTGCAACATCGAGCCCGCGCCTAACCCCGGCGCGCCGGCAGGGACGTTAACAAGGTGACACGGCGGGTGAAACAATCCTCCGCCGGAATCATCGCATCACTACCACGGAGTCCTCCATGAGAAGCATCAAGACCGCCACCCTCGGCCTCACCCTGGCCGGCCTGCTGGCTATCGCCCCCATTGCCATGCCCACCTCCGCCGGGGCCGCCGAACCGCTGCGCTACAACGTGGTGGAACTGCAATCCTCGGCCGAGCGTGAAGTGGCCAACGACACCATGAACGCGGTGCTTTACGTCGAGCAGACCGATGCCAATGCGCAGAACGTGGCCAACGTGGTCAACCGGGCGCTGGCCGAAGGCTTGCGCGTCAGCAAGGACTACCCGCTGGTAAAAGTGCGCAGCGGCAACCTGCAGACCACGCCGATCTACAGCGGCGGCGGCTCCTCGGGGCGCGCGCAGCAGTTGACTGGCTGGCGCGGGCGCGGCGAACTGCGCCTGGAAACGCGCGATTTCGCCGCCGGTGCGGCGCTGATCGGCAAGCTTCAGGCCGGCATGCAACTGGCGGGCATCAGCTTTTCGGTGTCGCCGGAGTCGCGCAAGAAGGCCGAGGACGAACTGATCGGCGAGGCGATCGGCGCCTTCAAGTCCCGTGCCGAACTGGTCAAGGGGGTGATGGGCGGGCGCGGTTACAAGATCCAGCGCATGGGCCTGTCCACCGGCTATAGCGGCCCGCCACGCCCGGTGCCGATGATGGCGATGGCGAAGTCGGCCGATGCGTCCTTTGCGCCGCCGGTCGAAGGCGGCAACAGCACGGTCAACGTCCAAGTGAACGGGGCCATCGAGGTGGAGTAAGGGGTCGCTATCGCGGCCCAGGTGGGCGAATTGGCGGCGAAATTGCCGCCTGTTCGGGGCATTTGACGCGGGACAGGATGCGTATCGTGGGGGTCTTGAGAAATTCGCCTCAGATTACGTCCATGTCCCGCTTCGCTTCCTGCTTGCTCTTGCCCCTGGTCCTGGCCTTCGCCGGCTGCGACCAGATCGCGCAGCTCGACGGCAGCAAGGCGCGCGAAGCTGACGGCGTGGCGGTGGGCAGCGCCTGCCGCCAGGCCGGGCGCGCCATCGAAGACTGCTTCACCATGAATCCCGATGCTCCCAAGGCCAGTGTGTTCGCCGGCTGGAAGGAGATGAACGACTATATGGTGGCCAACAAACTGGAAACCGTTACTCCGACCGTGCCCCGCCCCGACCCCAAGGACAAAGGCAAGGACGCCAAGGACGATGGCCGTGGCACGGAAGCGAAAAAGGCCGAGGCTCCGGCTGGGCACGGTCCGGCCGCGCCTGCCGCCGCGTCCGGTGCTGGCGTCGCCACCATCCCGGCCACGCCCGCCGCGCCCGGGGTACCTGCCGTGCCCGCCACGGTCAACATTCCCGGCCTGAATACCAACACCGCGGCCACCGCGCCTCCGGCCGGCGCCGTAGCCGTGGCCAGCCCTGCCGCGGCTGCTCCCGCCACAGCGGTCGCCGCTGCGCCGGCTAATGCCGCCCCTGCTTCCGTGGCGCCCGGCTCGATCTCGGTGGGCGGCCAAAGCATCCCGATCAGCCTGCCCGGTGCCCCTGCCGCGGGCTCTGCCGCCGTCTCTCCGACTGCCGCCGCTGCTCCCACCAAACCCGGTTTGCCGCCCGCGCACCACTAGTGCGCTGGCAAAACGGAGAAGCCCGGCCATAAGCCGGGCTTTTTTCATGGTATTTTCCTCCTTGAATTGCACGGATTTGCCGGCACATCCGCAACCAACAACAAGGGGAATGCAGCCGTGAACGCCGCCGCGACCCGGTTTGGTGTCCTCGTCTGCCTTACATGCGCTGGAAACCCAATGTCACCGTCGCCGCCGTGATCGAGCGGGACGGCAGGTTTTTGCTGATCGAGGAACAGGCAGAGGACGGCCTGCGCCTGAACCAGCCCGCCGGCCACCTGGAGCGTGGCGAGACCCTGCTCGAGGCAGTGGCGCGCGAGACGCTGGAGGAGTCGGCGCATGCGTTCGCGCCGCGTTTCCTGGTCGGGGTGTACCACTGGCCCAACGAGCCGAAAGACGTGACGTATATGCGCTTTGCTTTCGGCGGCGAGCTGGGCGCGACGCAGGCCGGGCGTGTACTGGATACCGGGATCGTGCGCACGGTATGGATGAGCCGTGATGAAGTGGCCGCCAGCCGCGACCGGCATCGCAGCCCCTATGTGCTGGCCTGTGTGGATGACTACCTGGCCGGGCGGCGCTTCCCGCTCGATCTGGTGCGGCATTTCGGTGCGGAGGCGGCATGAGGCGCGCCCTCGTGCTGGTCGGGGTGTGCGCGCTGCTGGCGCTGCTGCCGGGTACGGCGGCGCGCGCCGAGTCGGCCTCGATGATCGTTTGCCATGATTACGGCTGCAAGGCGCAAGAGGAAGTGACGTTTGACGATGCGTTGTTCGACGCGGTCGAGGAAATGCTCCAGACCGCCGTCGACGCGCGCTCGGAGCGCTTCGCGATCTCGGCGGCCGTTGCGCGCATGTATGTGGAAGCCGGCAAGCAGACGCCGATCTGGCGTGACCACGGTGGCGACGCCGCCGACGACGGCATGGGATCGATGGACTGCATCGACCATGCCTTCAATACCACTGCATTCCTGAAGCTGCTGGAAGCGCGCGGCCTGTTGCGGTTCCACAGCGTCGGCTTGATGGTCAAGCGCGGGTTTTTCGCCGAGCATTGGGCCGGCCTGATCACCGAGCATGCCTCGGGCGCCCGCTATACTGTGGATACGTGGTTCTACGAATTCGGCATGCCGGCTGTTGTGATGTCCCTGCCGGACTGGCAGGGCGGGCTCCGCCCGCCAGGCATCATGGCGGGCTTTCGTTAACCTTCGCCAGGCATCATGGCGGGCTTTCTTTCGTTAGTCTCGCCCAGGCATCATGGCGGGCTTTCGCTGAATTGCGGCGGCGTAGTTGATGGAATTGAAGCAATGAGCAGCAAGGAAAATACGGTGGTCGTCGGCATGTCCGGCGGCGTGGACTCTTCGGTGGCGGCGCTCTTGCTCAAGCGCGCCGGCTACCACGTCATCGGCCTGTTCATGAAGAACTGGGAGGACGATGACGACGACGAATACTGCTCGACCCGCGAAGACCTGGTCGACGCGGCGGCGGCGGCGGATGTGGTGGGCATCGATTTCGAAGCGGTGAACTTCGCCGCCGAGTACAAGGACCGGGTGTTCGCCGACTTCCTGCGCGAATACGCCGCGGGGCGCACGCCCAATCCCGATGTGCTGTGCAATGCGGAGATCAAGTTCAAGGCATTTCTCGATCACGCCATGGCGCTGGGTGCCGGGCATATCGCTACCGGCCACTATGCCGGGGTGCGTGAGCGCGACGGGCGCTTCGAATTGCTGCGCGCCGCCGATACCTCGAAAGACCAGAGTTATTTCCTGCATCGCCTGTCGCAGACGCAGCTCTCGCGCGTGCTGTTTCCCCTGGCGCACATCCGCAAGACCGAGGTTCGGCACCTTGCGGCCGAAGCCGGACTGGGCAATCACGCGAAAAAGGATTCGACCGGCATCTGTTTCATCGGCGAGCGTCCCTTCCGCGAGTTCCTGAACCGCTACCTGCCGAAAAAGCCGGGCGCCATGCTCGATGACCACGGCCGGGTGATCGGCGAACACATCGGCCTGATGTTCTATACGCTGGGCCAGCGCAAGGGCATCGGCTTGGGTGGCAGCAAGAGCGGCACTGGGGAGCCCTGGTTTGTTGCCGCCAAGGATGTGGAAAAAAACACCATCACCGTGGTGCAGGGGCACGATCATCCACTGCTGCAAAGTGCCAGCCTGTTCGCGGCGGATGCGAGCTGGGTGGCGGGCGAGCCGCCCGCACCCGGCAGCTTTGGCGCGAAGACGCGCTACCGGCAGAGCGATGCGTCGTGCCGGCTGGAGTCCGGAGAAGATGGCCGCTTCGAGCTGGACTTCGAGGCACCGCAGTGGGCGGTGACGCCGGGCCAGTCGGCAGTGCTTTATGACGGTGAAGTATGCTTGGGCGGGGGCATCATCAATGCCGCCGGGGCCACGGCTACGGTTTAGCGCCGCGTGGATGCTTAGACGACCGGCGCGGTCTCCGCGAAAGAAGCGCGGGCGGCGAGCTTGTCGGCCAGCTTGGACAGATTGGGGTAAGTCTTGCGCCACTCGATCTGGGCATAGCGAAAATCCAGATAGCCGAGCGCACAACCGGTGGCGATATCGGCCAGCGTGAATGTATTGCCCGCGCACCAGGGCTTGTCGCCAAGTCCGCGTGCGGCGGCGGCGAGCGCCTGCTCCACCTTGCCCATCTGGCGCGCGACCCAGTCCGCGCTTTGCTGCACCTTCGGGCGCTGCCCTTCCAGGCGCGCCAGGATGGCGGCGTCGCACATGCCGTCCCCCAGCGCTTCCCAGCAGCGCACTTCGACGCGCGCCCGGCCCGAGGCGGGGATCAGCTTGTTGACCGGGTTGATGGTATCGAGGTACTCGACGATGACACGGGAGTCGAACACCGCGCCGCCGTCTTCCATCACCAGGCAGGGTACCTTGCCGAGCGGGTTGGATTCCGGCACCTTCGTATCGGGCGCCCAAGGGTTCTCGATCACGTGCTCGAAGTCGATCTTCTTCTCCGCCATCACGATACGCACCTTGCGTACGTAGGGGCTGGCGTTGGCTCCGATCAGTTTCATGGGCACGGGGAGGGGCGCAGTCCGGTGGAAAGGGTTGGGGCCGGGTTGGGGTAGATGCGCGGCGATTATAGCATCGGGGTTATGGCCCTCCGGCGCGGTAAAATGGCGGTTTGGATGTTCCACGTCCGGTTTTCACTCTTGCTGGTTGCCCACCTATGTCCCAGTTGACCGCCCTCTCGCCCCTCGACGGGCGCTATGCCGCCAGGCTTGACGCGCTGCGCCCCTACGCCTCCGAGTTCGCCTTGATGCACCACCGCGTGTTCGTCGAGGTGGCGTGGCTGAAGGCATTGGGCCGAAGTGGATTCGCCGAACTGCAACCCCTTTCCGAGTCGGTCCTGTCCGATTTGCACAACCTCGTCGCGCAGTTCACCGAGGCTGATGCCGAACGCATCAAGGAAATCGAGAGGACCACCAATCACGACGTGAAGGCGGTCGAGTACTTCATGAAGGAGAAGCTCGCCCACAACCCCGAGTTCGGGCCGGTCTCCGAGTTCATCCATTTCGCCTGCACGTCGGAAGACATCAACAACCTGGCCTACTCGGTGATGCTCAACGCCGCGCGCGAAAAGGCCATGCTGCCGGCGCTGCGCGGCGTGCTCGAGCAAATTCGCGCCATCGCCCACGCCGAGGCCGCCACGCCGATGCTGGCGCGCACCCACGGCCAGGCCGCCACCCCGACCACCCTCGGCAAGGAAGCGGCCAACGTGGCGCACCGCCTGAAGCGCGCCATCGATACCTTCGAGCACGTCGAACTGCTCGGCAAGCTGAACGGGGCGACCGGCAACTTCAATGCGCATCTCGCGGCTTATCCCGAGTTCGACTGGGAGGCGCTCGCTCAGGAAGTGGTCGAGAACATGGGCCTGGTGTACAACTCGCACACCATCCAGATCGAGCCGCACGACAGCCTGGCCGCCTACTTCGACGCCCTGGCGCGCATCAATACCATCCTGATCGACTGGAGCCGCGACGTCTGGGGTTACATTTCGCAGGGCTACTTCAAGCAGAGGCTCAAGGAAGGCGAGGTCGGCTCCTCGACCATGCCGCACAAGGTCAACCCGATCGACTTCGAGAACGCGGAAGGCAACCTCGGCTTCGCCAACGCGGTGCTGCGCTTTCTCTCCGACAAGCTGCCGGTGTCGCGCTGGCAGCGCGATCTCACCGACTCCACCGTGCTGCGCAACGTCGGTGTCGGCCTGGGCCACTCGCTGCTCGCGCTCGACTCGCTCAAGCGCGGCCAGGGCAAGCTCGAGGTCAATCACGCGCGCCTGGCCGAAGACCTGGACAACAACTGGGAAGTGCTGGCCGAAGCGGTGCAGACCGTGATGCGCCGCTACGGCGTGCCGCAACCGTACGAGCAACTGAAGGCGCTGACGCGAGGCAAGGGCATCAACCGCGAGGGTCTGAAGGAATTCATCACCGCCCTCGACATTCCGATCGATGCGAAGCGCCGCCTGCTCAAGATGACGCCCGCCAGCTACCTGGGCAAGGCTGCCGAGCTGGCCAAGCGGGTCTAGGGCATGCCCCGGCGCGCTCGCGTTGTGCGCTTGAATCCGCTCCGGCGACCAGTTGTGGCGTTGGAGGTTTCGCGCTTTGCTCCATGCCTGGCGCTGTGCGCCGCGCTGATGGCTATGAACATTCCGGAGGCCCGGGCGCAAGGCGCAGGGGCGCCGACCGCGCCCGCCGCCACCGCGACGCCGGTCACCGACCCGGCCGCTGCTCCGGACACACCGCCCGTGGCGCCCGCCGCGGGCTCCGCTCCGGCTGTCGCGCCCGCGGAAACTGCCACTCCGGCACCCGCCCTGACTCCGGCGCCCACGCCCTCACCTGTACCGGCGGAGGCGGCGCCGCGTGCCGAAGCACCGGGGCCAGCCGCCGTCAATCCCGTGGTGCCGCCTCCTCCAGCCGCCGCGCCGGAACCATCGGTTGCGCCGCCCGCGCCCGCGGCTTCACCCGAGTCGCCGGCCAAGCGCGAGGCGCCGCCCGAAGCGGCGCCACCGGCTCCGTCATCCAGGCCCGACGCGCCGCTTGATCCGCGCGCCGACACCGGACCGATCGTGCGCCCGCCGATGCAAAGTGGCGACCAATGGATCTACCGGCGCAATAGCGGACGCAACAGTGTGCTGATGCGCCAGGTGGCATTGCGCGTGAGCGCCGACGGCGTCGCGCTGCGGACCGAACTGGCTGGCTCGCCCGATACCTCCACCGCCCTGTATGACCGCGAGTGGGGCCTGGTGGCCAGCGGCTACAACGACTACGCACCCGCGCTGCGCTACTACGCTTTCCCGATGTACGCGGGCAAGCGCTGGGGCATCGATTCGGCGGTGAGCAATTTCGGCGCCGGCCAGGCCAGCCGCGTCAAGGGCGAAGCCTGGGCCACCGGCTGGGAGCAGGTCGAGGTGCAGGCCGGCAAGTTCCTCGCGCTGAGAGTCGAGATCGATATGGAGATTTCCGACCCGGGCAACGCGGAACGCCAGGTGCGGGTGCGCGAGACCCACTGGTACGCGCGCACCGTGCTGCGCGCGGTCAGGGTTGAGTCACACTCCGTGGTCGCCGGACAGGTGCCTACCAGCGAGATCATCGAGCTGGTGTCGTATCGGATGGAATAAGCGCCGTGGCGGCGCTTTTTTCCTTGCTGCTTGGGTCATGGAACCAGCGGGCCTTTCACGCAAATGCGGCCGGCGATTCCATGCACTTCAGGATCAGGCAAAAGCAGGCTGGTACTTTTGCCTGTCCTTTAGAAGTTTAGAAGTCCACCCGCACTCCCGCCTGCAGCGCCCGCCCGCCCAGCGGCAGCACGTCGCGCAGCACCGAACTGGCCAGTCGTGCTTCCACGTTGGTCAGGTTGGTGGCCTTGAGCCATGCCGTGACATAGGAGGGGCCGACCGGCATGCGGTAGGTCGCCAGCAGGTTCCACAGGGTGTAAGCGTCGGTGGGCGTGTCGCCGGTGGGTACGCGGTTCTGCGCGGTGGCGTGGTTGGCCTCCAGGCGCAAGCTCCAGCGATCGCGCGCCAGGTTGAGTGCCGCGCCCAGGCGTGCCGGCGCGATGCGCGGCAGCGCCTCGCCGGTGTCCAGGTTGGTGGCGCGCACCAAGTCGCCCTTCAGTTCGAGGAACAGGGTGGCCGGCATTTCCAGCAGGCGCCAGCGCGACTCCGCCTCCAGCCCGTTGAAGCGCGCGCGCGCCGAGCGGTAGGCGAATTCGTTGAACTCCGGCGTACCGCCGCTGGTGGTCACGCCCGAGCCGGCCGAAGTCTCGAAGGCGCCGTCGCTGCCGCGCCGCAAGCCGGTGGCGTAGGTGGTGAGGTAGTTGGAGAAGCGGGTGGTGTAGGCCGACAGGCTGGCGCTGTGCGGGCCGTCCTTCCACTTCACGCCGGTGTCGAGCGAGTTGGACTTCTCCAGGGTAAAGGCGCTGTTGCCCACTTCGTAACTGCCGGTGGCGCCGTGCGGACCGTTGGCGAACAGTTCGGCGTAGGTCGGAGCGCGCTCGGTGTGCGACAGGTTGGCGGTCAGGCCGACGGCGTCGTTCAGCGCGTGATAGGCGCCCAGCGAGGCGCTCACGCCGTTGAAGCTGCGATTGTCGGTGGCGGCAAAGCGCGGCAGACCGGTGGAGGCGTCGATCAGTGCCTGGTCGCCCTGCGACTCGATGCGCGTGTTTTCCATCCGCGCCCCGAAGTTGAGCTTGCTCTTGCCGGCCTGCCCCAGCGGCAATTCCTCATAGGAGTACAGCGCCGCCACCTTGGTGCGTGTCATCGGGATGAACGCCTCGTCACCGAGCGCCGAAAAGCGGTTGTTGGCCAGCTGCACGCCGAACACGCCCTTCATGCTGCCGATCGCCGCGTGGCTGGCTTCGAGGCGCGTGTCGTAGCCGCGGTTGCTGAACTTGGTGCCGACATTGCCGTTGTCGATCTCGCGGTGTTCATAGTCGGTGTAGCCGGCCTTGAACTTGAGGCCGGTGATGAAGCCGGTGAGATCGCGCACCTCGCCGGCGAAATCGTAGCGGTCGCTGTGCAGGTCCAGGCGTACGTTCGGCTCGGCGGGCGAGCCGTAGTTGATCTGGTGGTTGGTGTAGGACATGCCGGCGTAGCCGCTGCCCCAGGTGTAGGAGCCACCGAGCGAGCCGCCGTTGGCGCGTGCCGAGGTGTTGGGCACGATGCCGTTGGGCTGGTTCACGTCCGGCCCGTCGAGGGCGCGCTGGCGCGCCGAGCGGGCGAAGCCGGGGATGCGCAGGTCCGAGGTGTTGCGCCAGAACCCGTCCGCATGCACGGCCAGGCTGCCGTTGCCGGCCTCCAGCACGCTGGAAGCGGCGCGCTCGCGTTCAGCCCCGCCGACGCGCGTCTCGACGCTGCCGCTGATGCCGTCGATCGGCTGGGTCGGGATGCGGTTGGTCAGCAGATTCACCGCGCCGCCCACCGCCGAGCCGCCATATAGCAGCGCCGCCGGGCCGCGCAGCACCTCGATGCGCTGCACCGCCAGCGGATCGACCGCCACCGCGTGATCAAAAGAGAGGCTGGAGGCATCGAGCGACTCGGTGCTGTTTTGCAGGATGCGGATGCGGTCGCCATCCATGCCGCGGATCACCGGGCGGCTGGCCGCCGGACCGAAGTAGGTCGATGAGACGCCGGGCAGGTTCGACAGGGTTTCGCCGAGCGAACCTTGCGCGCGGCGCGACAGCTCTTCGCCTTCCAGGCTGGAGACCGGTGGCACCAGCTTGTCGTCGCTGTTGCCCAGCGGGTTGCCCGTGACCACCACTTCAGGAGCGGCGCCGGCGGCGCGCAGGGGTTTGGCTTGCGCCACGGTACTGGGCGCGGAGGCGGGATCTTCCGGCGCCGGAGTGGAAGCAGGCACGGCCTGCGCGTGAGAGGCGGCGGAATGCGCGCCCAGGGAATAGACGGCCATCAGCACGGCCGCCCGCAACGGGGGATACGGGGACAAACGATAAGACATGAAATTCTCCAAAGAATGGCGGTAAGCCAAGCGCGGGCGGCAGTACGCGACTGCGGCCGGCGCGGCGTGAAGCGCGGTCTTAGGAGAACTGGGGTGGGGCGCGCGAGCGGAAGTGCAGGCGCAGGCTGGGCAGGGTCTCGCGCGCGATCTGCGCGACCCGGGTTGCCATCACCTGCTCGGACACCGGCAGGGCCGGCGCCGCCGCGACCGCATGGTCCAGGCCGTGAAAGGCCGCGCAGCAGTCGCGATGGTCCTGCTGCGCCGGCTGGCCGGAACCGTGCTTGAGCGCTTCGAAGCCGTGGCCCAGGGCATGCAGCAGCGCGCCTTGCTGGGCCGCGAGCAGCATCAGCCCCAGCAGCACGCGCGCCAGCACCTGGCGCCATGGAAGGGCGAGGCGCAGGGAACGCGTGGACGGACGCGCCAGGAAGCGGCGCGCGGCGGAAGCAGACATGGGCGGCATTATATGCCGGGGAACGGCCGGCGGCGCAAGCGGCGCGGCGGGCGTCTCGCCAGGCCGGTTGCGGACGGACTGGCCCGCGGGCATGGCGGAAGGTCGGATGCCTGGCCAACACCGCCATCGCCACAGCCTCCCTTCGCTTGCCGTCCGGCGACATCCGTCCACCCCCGCGCGCTTGACGCCCGCCGGCCCAGCCGCTAGGATGGTTCTAACTAAAACAACTTCGGTTGGGTGTCCTGCCGCATGGAAAGTTACCGCGCGTGAAGTGGGACCTGGCCGCGCCAACGTTGGCTCGAGAACGATATCTGCGGACCCTGCGCTCGCTGGCCGAGTGCTATCACGCCTTCGAGCGCTACTCGGCCGCGCAGGTGCGCGATTGCGGTCTGACGCCGCCGCAGTTCGACATCCTCGCCACCCTGGGCAATACCGAAGGCATGACCTTCAAGGAACTCGGCGAGAAGACGCTTATCACCAAGGGCACGCTCACCGGCGTGATCGACCGGCTCGAACTGCGCGGCATCGTCAAGCGCGTGCAGTCGCGCTCCGACGGGCGCTCCACGATTGTGCGCCTGACCCGCAAGGGCGAGGACGAATTCACCCGCATCTTCCCGCTCCATCTGGCCCATCTGCGCGTGCCGTTCGCCGCGCTCTCGGAGGAGGAGATGGACCAATTCGATGCCCTGGCCGGAAAATTGCGCGCCGCCTTTGCATCCGCCAGCCGGGACGAACCGTAGCAGAATCGGGAGCAGGCGCATCCGGGGGTGGAACCCGGCCGGATTCATCCGCACTACAATCGCGATGCGCGGTCCCAAGGCGGCAGAGCAGGCAGCCTGAGCGCAGTACCGCAGTACAACCGCAGCAACAACAAATCCAAACCACTTTCTCTGGAGGTAAGAATGAAAAAAGTCCTGATCGGCGCCGCGGTGTTGGCGGCCCTGGCGGCGGGTTCGGTGGCGGCGCAAGTCCCGGCCGACCGCTCCGTCAAGTACCGCCAAAGCGCGCTCACCGTCATGTCGACCAGCTTTGGCCGCATCGGCGCCTACGTCAAGGGTGATCTCAAGCTTGAGCCGGCAGCCCTGGCGCAGAACGCCGAGGCAGTCGAGCTGATGAGCAAGATGGCTTTCGACGGCTTCCTGCAGGGCACCGAGCAGTCCTCCGGCGCCACCAAGGCGAAACCGGAAATCTGGAAAGAGTGGGACAAGTTCAAGAAGATGCAAGGCGACCTGCAAGCTGCCACCACCAAGCTCCACGAAGCTTCGAAGGGCGGCGACGCCAAGGCGATCCAGGCCGCTTTCGGCCAGGCTGGCCAGGCCTGCAAGGCCTGCCACGACGCTTACCGCGCGCAGTAATCCGCGACGGCAAATCGCCACTGCTTGTAGCAACGGGCCCTTCGGGGCCCGTTGCTATTTGAACAAGTCTATCGGAGGCCGATGTTAATTGAACAGGCCTGCCGGGCCCGTTGTGTGATGATTTGGACAGCCGGGCCAGGGCACCACGAATGCAGCGCTACTGGACCGCCCCGAACAGCTTCACGGAGTTGACCGCGAGGTACACCGCGCCCACCGCCAGCGCCAGCACGATCACCGCCACCACCGTGCTGCCGTGGCGCGAAGCCGCATGCGCATCCGAAAGGCGCCCGGCCACCTTGCGGTAGCCCGTTACCATGGGCCCCACGAGATTGTCGCGATGGAAAATCGCGTAGAACAGGATCGCCAGGATGTGCGTCGCGACCAGGGCGTAAATGATGATTTCGTTCTTCTTGTGCAGCGAAGTCAGCGTGTTGGACACCGCGCTGCCGACCCACTTGTACAGCGGCCCCTCGAAGGCGAAGTCCTCGTCGTTGGTGAACAGCCCCGACACCGCCTGGAACAGCAGCACCAGCAGCATCGCCAATACCGACAGCGCACCCACCGGGTTGTGTCCCAGGCCGCTCTCATGCCCGTCGCGCGAGAACATCCCCTTCATGTAGGCCAGCACCTTGCCCGGCCCGGCGATGAAGGTGGTAAAGCGCGCGTGCGTGCCGCCAACAAAACCCCACAGGATGCGGAACACCAGCAGGGTGAGGATGCTATAACCGCACCAGATGTGCAGGTCCAGCTTGCCCATCTTGATGGTCACCACCGCGCTGGTCACCAGCAGCACCAGTGCCCAATGGAAAAAACGCACGCCGAGGTCCCATACCGGGACGGCATTCTCTTCGGAGGCGAACTTGAACTCGGGTTCCTGCTCTCGCATGATGGCTGGCTTTTTTATCAAGTCGTTGGGTGGTATTCCGCGCGGTCTTCGACTCTTACGACCCGGAAGGCGAGACGGATTCCATCTTAAGCCAAGCTCCCGCCCCAAGTCCATCCTGCCTATGGACACAGGCCGATGCACTGGACGTTTCACCAGGTCTTTGGCGCCGCAGGCTTCAAGACCGGCTGTCGCACTTACGTCTGGAAAATCGACTGGCTCCACCAGCGATTTTCCGGCACTGCAGAATCACGCAAAAGTAGATTTTTACTTCTGCGTGCTCAAACGACGGCGCCGTCGTTCACGTCCTTTTTCTTCTCCGGTTTGATCAGGTCGGCGCGCGAGATGCCCAGCCACATGACGATCGGGCTGGCCACCAGCACCGAGGAGTAGATGCCGAACAGGATGCCGATGGTCAGCGCCAGGGCGAAGTAGTGCAGGGTCGGGCCGCCGAGGAACAGCATCGAGGTCACCATCAGCTGGGTACAGCCGTGGGTGATGATGGTGCGCGAGATGGTGCTGGTGATCGCATGGTTGATCACCTCGGGCACCGCAAGCGCGCGCCGCTTTTTGAACGTTTCGCGCACCCGGTCGAACACCACCACCGACTCGTTCACCGAATAACCCAGCACCGCCAGCACGGCCGCCAGCACGGAGAGCGAAAACTCCCATTGGAAGAAGGCGAAAAAGCCCAGGATGATCACCACGTCATGCATGTTCGCGATGATCGCCGCCACCGAGAATTTCCACTCGAAGCGCAGCGCCAGGTAACCCATGATGCCGATACACACCAGCAGCAGCGCGAGGCCGCCGTCGGAAGCCAGTTCCTTGCCCACCTGCGGGCCCACCACCTCGACGCGCAGGATCTTGCCGTCGGCCCCGCCCGGGGCGATGGCGATGGCCGCGAACTTGTCGCGGTCGAAGGTGTTTTTCTTGATGTTCGGGTCGGGCGAGACAAAGGACGGGATGTTGGCATCCTTGTCGGCCAGGCGGATCGCCACGGTGCGCGCCGAACCGAAGTTCTGCACCTGCGGCTCGCCGATGCCGGACTTGATCAGCGCATCGCGCACGCCTTCGAGATTGACTGGCTGCGGATACTCGGCCTCGATCACCACACCACCGGTGAATTCGATCGAGTAGTTCAGGCCCCGGTGGGCGAGGAAAAATACGGCCAGCGCGAACGTGATGATCGAAATCACGTTGAACACCAGCGCGTGCTTCATGAAGGGGATGTCGCGCCGGATGCGGAAAAATTCCATGTCGGTTTCCTTTTATCTCTTCTGTATGCGTGGCGGGCGGATCAGCGGGCGGCCGGCTTGGCGGCGACCTCGGCACCGTTGCCGGCACCGGGTTTCCAGACCTGGCCGATCGACAGCTTGGCGAGCTTGCGGCGCGAACCATAGATCAGGTTCACCAGGCCGCGCGATACCACCACGGAGGAGAAAATCGAAGTCAGGATGCCCAGGCAGTGCACCACCGCGAACCCGCGTATCGGGCCGGAACCGAAAATCAGCAGCGCGAGACCGGCGATCAGCGTGGTCACGTTGGAGTCCAGGATGGTACCGAAGGCGCGCTCGTAGCCGGCGGTGATCGCCGCCTGCGGGGTGGCGCCGCCGCGCAACTCTTCGCGGACGCGCTCGTTGATCAGCACGTTGGCGTCGATCGCCATGCCCAGGGTCAGCGCGATCGCCGCGATGCCGGGCAGGGTCAGGGTGGCTTGCAAGAGCGACAGCAGGGCCACCAGGAACAGCAGGTTGGCGCCCAGGGCCATCACCGAGATCACGCCGAACAGCAGGTAGTAGATGATCATGAAGACGGCGATCAGCGAGAAGCCCACCCAGGTCGAGTGGAAGCCCTTTTCGATGTTCGCCTTGCCCTGCGAAGGGCCGATGGTGCGCTCTTCGACGATCTCCATCGGCGCGGCCAGCGCGCCGGAACGCAGCAGGATCGCCACGTTGTTGGCCTCGGCGCTGGTCATGGCGCCGCTGATCTGCACCCGGCCGCCGGCGATTTCGGAGCGGATCACCGGGGCGGTCACCACCTCGCCCTTGTTTTTCTCCAGCAGCAGGATGGCCATGCGCTTGTTGACGTTCTCGCGGGTCAGCTCCTTGAAGGTGGCTGCGCCGGCCGCGTCCAGGGTCAGGTGCACCGCCGGCTCCTGGGTCTGGCCGTCAAAGCCGGGCTGGGCGTCCGTCAGGCGGTCGCCGGTCAGCTCGACGCGCTTGCGCACCAGTTCGAAGCCGCTGCCGCTGGTCTTGCTGGGGTATTTCTCGCAGCCGAACGGCACGGCGCCGCCTACCGCGGCCGAAATCTCCTCGGGCGACTCGCACACCATGCGCAACTCGAGCGAGGCGGTACGGCCCAGCAGTTCCTTGATCTTGGATGGGTCCTGCACGCCGGGCAGTTCGACCACGATGCGGTCGGCGCCTTGCTGCTGGATGATCGGCTCGGCCACGCCGGTGGCGTTGATACGCTTGTTGAAGGTGCTGATGTTTTGCTGGATCGCGTTTTCCTGCACCTTGCGGATCGACTCCGGCTTGAGGTTGGCGACGAGGGTGAGATCGCTGCCGTCCGTACCTTCGACCGTCTGCAACTCGGTGAAATTGTCGTTGATCAGGTTTTTCGCCAGGATGCGGGTGGCGTCATCGCGGAACTTCATCAGGATGCCGGCCGGGGTGCGGTCGATGCCGGCATGGCGGATGTTCTTCTGGCGCATCTGGCTGCGCAGGTCGCCGGAGAGCGAGTCCAGGCGCTTGGTCAGGGCCTGCTTCATGTCCACCTGATAGAGAAAGTGCACGCCGCCGCGCAGGTCCAGGCCCAGGTACATCGGCAGGGCGTTCACCTTGGTGAGCCACTCCGGCGAGTTCGACAGCAGGGACAGCGCGATGGAGTAGGGCGCGTCATCCAGGTTCTTGTCGGGCACCAGCGCGCTCTCGATCACGGTCTTGGCCTTGAGCTGGGTGTCCTCGTCGGCGAAGCGCGCGCGGATGCCGTGGCTGTCGAGCGTCACGCCGGTCGAGGGCACCTTGGCGGTGGCCAGCGCCGATTCGACCTTGGCGCGGGCGGGCTCATCAAGCTTGATGCCGGCCGAGGTCTTGGCCGTCACCTGCACCGCCGGGGTCGAGCCGAAGAAATTGGGCAGGGTATACAGAAGGCCGGCCAGCAGTGCGATGGCGACGATCAGGTATTTCCAGGTGGGATAGCGATTCATGGGGCGCCTGGCAGCTCTAACAGAACGTTGAAGAACGTAAAAGCGGCGGTTATTGACGAGGTCGAAAGTTGAAGGATGCAAAAAGGCGCGCTATGTCGCGCGCCTTTGTCTCATATCAGATGCTCTTGATCGTACCCTTGGGCAGCAGGGTGGTAATGGCCGGGCGCTGCACCACGATCTGCGTGCCGGAGGCGATTTCCAGGGTGATGTAGGCCTCGCTTACCTTGACGATCTTGCCGACGATGCCGCCGGCGGACACCACTTCGTCGCCCACCTTGAGGGCTTCGAGCATCGCCTTGGTTTCCTTCTGGCGCTTCATCTGCGGGCGGATCATCATGAAATACATGAACACCGCCATGCCGCCGAACAGCACCAGGGTGGTCATCATGTCGCCGCCGGCCGGGCCGCCCGCGGTCTGTGCGTATGCAGAGGAAATGAAAGACACAAAAGCTCCGGTTAAGTATTTGAGTTAACTTGGAATTTTAACACGCGGCGCGTCCACGGGCAGCGCTGGAGATCAAGGCGCGCGGGTAGTTTTCAAGGCGGCGGCGCGCCTTGGCCGACGAGCGGTCATTCCCGGCCGTCCATAGCCTACGGGCGCTACGTGTATCCATGGTTAAACGGCGGACAGTGCGCGGACGACGCGCTGATTTGGACCAGCGGAGGCAACCATCCTGGTCACGTAAAACACGGCATGCCGATGTGAGGAGATGCGCAGCTTTTGCGGCCCTGGGGATTTACCTGGCGGGCGCGTCATTACCGCGGGCTCAGGCGCAACAGCGCCTCTCCTCCAGCGCCTCAATCAGCCGGCAGTGCTTCGCGCTGTGGCTGGCGCAATCGGCCAGGCGCGCCAGCTCACCGCGCAAGGCCTGCAGGTCGGCGATCTTGGCATCGACTTCGGCGAGGTGTTCGCGCGAGAGCAGGTCGGCATCGCGGCAGGGGGCATCGGGGTGATCGGAGAGACGCAGCAAGGCATGGATTTCCGGGATGCCGAAGCCCAGTTCGCGACCGCGGCGGATGAAGCGCAAACGGCGCGCGGCGGCTTGATCGTAGCGGCGATAACCGCTGGCGCTGCGTGGCGGCGGAGCAATCAGGCCGATGCGCTCGTAATAGCGGATGGTCTCCGGATTGACGCCGGCGGCGGCGCCCAAGGTGCCGATGGTAAAGGTGGCGGCGGGCGTGGCGGCGCCCTTGGCGACAGTGCGGGAGACCGTACGGGAACGCGTGGGAGCGTTGGTTCGATTGGCGGACATGGCTTGACCCTGTAGTGACTACGGGGTCTAGCATAAGCCATCGCCATTGTTCCAAGGAGTTGCCATGAGTGCGCATTGCTGCCATCACGAACCCGCCGCGCCGTCCATCCGGGACCCGCAACAAGCGCGGCGCTACCGGCGCGTGCTGTGGGCCGCGCTGTTGCTCAATGCCCTGATGTTTGTGGTCGAGATCGCCAGTGGCCTGCGTTCCGGCTCGGTTGCGCTGCTGGCGGACGCGCTGGATTTCCTGGGGGACGCGGCGAATTACGGCATCAGCCTGGCGGTGCTGGGGCTGCACCTGTCGGTGCGGGCGCGCGCGGCGCAGTTCAAGGCCTGGTCGATGGCGCTGTTCGGCCTGTGGGTGCTGGGCAGCGCGGCATGGCATGCGCTGTCCGGCGCGGTGCCGGAGCCGGCGACCATGGGGGTGGTGGGTACGCTCGCACTGCTGACCAATCTCGGTGTGGCCGCGCTGCTCTACGCCTACCGCGAGGGCGACGCGAACATGCGCAGCGTATGGCTATGCACGCGCAACGATGCATTGGGCAACCTGGCAGTGCTGCTGGCGGCGCTTGGGGTGTTCGGGACCAGCACCGCCTGGCCGGACCTGCTGGTCGCGGCCGGAATGGCGCTGCTGGCGCTGTCGGCGGCGCTGCAGGTGCTGCGACAGGCGCGCGGCGAACTGGCGGCGCCGTGGCTGCACTAGGGCCTGTTCACCCTAAATCGTCGATGC
>Ga0307511_10000349_pt1 | contig 48983 bp, 40 predicted proteins | sample 13_EM_MG_FD_200266 | JGI IMG/M metagenome (GOLD analysis project Ga0307511, IMG submission 200266) | Populus trichocarpa ectomycorrhiza microbial communities from riparian zone in the Pacific Northwest, United States - 13_EM | ecosystem: Host-associated > Plants > Roots > Unclassified | place... | reverse complement strand
CGTTCCCGGCTTTTTCACTTCGACGGCGTAGTGACGAAAGTCGGGCATGCGCAGAGCGCGCAGCAGGAGTCCGCCGTTCGCGTGCGGATTCGCGCCCATGCGCCGTTCGCCCTTCGGCGCCAGCGCGGCAAGCTCCGTTCGCAAGGTGCCGTTGTCGTCGAACAGCTCCTCGGCCCCGTAGCTCTGCATCCAATTTGAGAGCAGCTTCAGATGCTCCGGCTTGCTGAGATTGGCGATCGGCACCTGATGCGATCGCCACGAACCTTCCGCCGGCTTGCCATCGACTTCCTTCGGTCCTGTCCACCCTTTCGGCGTGCGAAGAACGATCATCGGCCAGGCCGGGCGCGTCTCGAGACCGCTGTTCCGAATCGCCGCGATCTCATCGAACACGGCGTCCAGCGTGCTGGCCATCAACTGATGCATCGACTCGGGATCGTCCCCTTCCACGAAGTACGGTTTGTAGCCGTAGCCGACGAACAGATCGCGCAGTTCGTCGTGACTGATGCGCGCCAGCACGGCGGGATTGGCGATCTTGTAGCCGTTGAGATGGAGGATCGGAAGCACGACGCCGTCGCGCTGCGGATTGAGAAACTTGTTCGAGTGCCAGCTCGCAGCCAGCGGACCAGTCTCCGCCTCGCCGTCGCCGACGACGCATGCGGCGATCAGATCGGGATTGTCGAAGACGGCGCCGTACGCGTGGACGAGCGCGTATCCGAGCTCGCCGCCTTCGTGAATCGATCCCGGTGTTTCCGGCGCGACGTGGCTGGGAATGCCTCCCGGAAACGAGAATTGCTTGAACAACTTGCGCATGCCCTCGGCATCGGCAGAGATGTGCGGATAGACCTCGCTGTAGGTCCCTTCGAGGTAGGTGTTCGCCACCAGCCCCGGCCCGCCGTGTCCCGGACCGGCGATGTAGATCATGCTCAGATCGCGCGCGTTGATGATGCGATTGAGATGGACGTAGATGAAGTTCAGTCCAGGCGTCGTCCCCCAATGCCCGAGGAGTCGCGGCTTCGTGTGCGCGAGCGCGAGCGGCTCGCGCAGGAGCGGATTGTCGAGCAGGTAGATCTGGCCGACGGACAGATAGTTCGCCGCCCGCCAGTAGGCATCGATGCGACGCAGGTCGTCATCAGAGAGAGGGGATTCGTTCACGATCGCGATTCTATTGCGGTGTCTGTGCCCGGCCGGGTAGGGAAAAGCGCTCTCCGGGACTCTCCAATGAACAAAGGAGTCCAACATGCGCTCGTCTCGCCCGGTACTCGCGCTCGGATTGCTCACGCTTGCGTTCAGCCTCTCCGCGCAGCAGCCCTTACCCGATCCACCTGTCTGGACGACCGCGGACATCCGCCAGAAGCAGCTCGTGATCGCGCCAGGGAAGGTCACCATCGGCTCGAAGTCGATGACGACGAATCTCTACAACGGGCTGTACACGCCGCCGGTCTTGCGCGTATCGCCCGGCGATTCACTCGATCTGACCCTCGTCAACCACATGGTTCCCGAGAACGCCAACGCAGCGCCGAAGACGGCCGCTGCGAAGCGGACGTTCGTAAATGCCGTTCCCAGCCTCTTCGAAGGTCTGGGCATGGAGACGCGCGAGAAGACGGAGAACGTCCGCCAGTCGATGGCCATGCAGATGCACGTGCCGCTCTTCTACACGAACATGCACTATCACGGCTTCGGCGTGTCGCCGCTCGGCAGCAGCGACAACGTCTTCACCGTGGTCAATCAGGGAGATACGTTCAAGTACCACGTGCCCATCCCGGCCGATCATCCGACCGGGCTCTACTGGTACCACCCGCATCCGCACGAGATTAGCGAAGCGCAGGTTCTCGGCGGCATGTCCGGCGCCATCATCATCGACGGCATCGAGCAGCAGCGGCCGTTCCTCAAAGGGCTGCGCCAACGCGTAATGCTGCTCCGGCACATCCGCTTCCCCGGCGACAATTTCGATACGCTGTCGATCAACGGAACGCTCGGTGCGCGCATCGACATCCGTCCGGGAGAGCAGCAGTTCTGGCGGATCGCGAACGTCGGCGCCAACGCGAATTTCCATCTCACACTCGGCGGTCCGTCGTTTCTCGTTGTTGCGCAGGATGGAAATCTGCTCCAGGAGCCGACCGAAACCAGCGATCTCTTCATCCCGCCCGGCGCCCGATTCGAAGTCGTCGTCACCGGCCCGCCCGCAGGCAGCTATACGCTGAAGACTCTGGCGGTGGAGATTCTCGCCAACGTGCCATTCCCAAAGGAAACGGCTCTGGCCACGCTGGTGTCAAGCGGTGTGGCGCCCAAGATGCTCGTCAGCGCCGCGCCTCAGATGACGTCGGATGACCGTCCCGGAGTCGACGAGATCCGCGGCGCGCCGGTGTCGCGGAGATGCACCTGGACGTTCACGCAGAACAACGACAACACAGCGTTCATGATCAACAACAAGGTCTACGACATGAACCGCATCGATACGCAGGTGAAGCTCGGCACGTACGAGGAGTGGACGATCGTGAACGATTCGATCGAGCTGCACACGTTCCACATCCATCAGACCGACTTCCTGGTCACGGAGATCGACGGCGAGCCGGTGACGATGAATCACACGCAGGACACGCTGAACCTGCCCTTCAAGACAGACGCTGCGCTTCCACACTCGGTGACGATCAAGATTCCCTTCGTGAATCCAGCCATCCTCGGCAAGTTCGTTTTTCACTGCCACGTCCTGGCCCACGAGGATCGCGGCATGATGGCGAACATCGTGGTATCGAAGGATGACGCGCCGCCGAATCCGGCGTGTAAGTGAGGTTGAGGGTTGCTTGGTTGCTGAGTCCCGCTGACCACATCGCTGGCGGCAAGCTCATGCAGCCCTGCAGCTCAGCAACCTTGTCACGCGGCAACTAAGCAACTCTGCCCTCGTACTAGCTTCACGTGATCCGATCCTTCCTACTGATTCTTTCCATGGCTGTCGCGGCGCACGCTGCGCCACAAGCTCCGACGATCGCGATCACGCACGTGACGGTGATCGACACGAATGGCGGGCCGTCGCAGCGCGACGTGACCGTCGTCATCCGCGATGGGCGAATCATCAGCGTTGGTGCCGAGGCAGCGCCGGCCGGGGCAACGATCGTCGATGGACGCGGCAAGTTCCTCATCCCCGGCCTGTGGGATATGCACGTCCACCTGAGCTGGACGACGTCGAGCGCGCTCCCGCTCCTCATCGCGAACGGCGTCACCAGCGTCCGCGACCTCGGCAGCCGCTTCACCGAGATCGAGAATTGGCGGAGTTTGATCGCCGCAGGCGTCATCACCGGACCACGCATCCTGCGCGTCGGACCGATCCTCAACGGCACAAGCTTCAATCAATACCAGATGGTCCCCGGCAATCCCGATCAGACGCGCGGCGTGGCTCGTGCGCTGAAGGAGATCGGCGTCGATGCCCTCAAAGTGCACCGGCGGATGGAGCGCGACTCGTACTTTGCGCTGATCGATGAGGCGAAGAAACTCGACATCCCGGTCGTCGGCCACATCCCGATGACAGTCACGCCGGAGGAAGCCTCGAACGCCGGACAACGATCGATCGAGCACGTAGCCACGCTGTTCGAGGGAACGTTCTCGCAGGCCTACCCCGGCAAACTCGCCGAGGCCATGCGCGCCTTTCGTGCGCACGGAGCGGAGGAACTGTTCGCGCTCTTCATCAAGAATCACAACACCTTCGATCCAACGCTCGTCGCCTACTGGGGCATCGTGCAGTACTACGACCCCGCCACACCACCCGATCCAAACATGCGCTACGTGGCCGCGTCGATGAAGAGAGCCGCGGCCGCACGCGAGAAAGTGACCGCAACGCCGGAGGAGCTCGCCGATCAGAAGGCGGTCTACAACGAATATCGCGAGGTGGTTCGGATAGCCGACCGCGCCGGCGTCCCGATTATCACCGGCAGCGACATCGCCGCCGAACGCATCCCCGGCTTCACGCTCCACGACGAGCTGGCTCTCCTCGTCGATGCCGGCCTGACGCCGATGCAGGCTCTCCAGGCTGCAACGCTCAACTGTGCCACCCTGACCATGCGCACCAAGGACCTCGGCACGATCGAGCCCGGCAAGCTCGCCGACATGATCCTGCTGAGCGCCGATCCGTTGATCGACATTCACAACACGCAGAAAATCGATGCGGTGATCGTCGACGGCAAGCTACTGCGCCGCTCGGACCTGGATGCGCTGCTTCGCCAAGCCGAGGCGATGGCGTCCAAGAACTGAGTATCCTGCCCATGTGAAAGATCGCAACGCCGATGACTGGGAGGAACTCGCCCGCCGCGAGCCCTACTTCCCCGTCCTCACAAATGAAGGGATTCGGGAGGATGGCTTTCTCGAATCGGGCGAAGCCGACATCGCGCTCCTACTCTCAGCAATCGCCTCCCTCCTCGGCCACGAGATTCCACTCAACAACGTGCTCGATTTCGGCTGCGGCGCCGGCCGCCTCACCCTTCCACTGGCCCGGCGCGCAACGCAAGTCGTCGGCTGTGACATCGCGCCGACAATACTTACCCACGCCCGGCAGAATGCTCGTGAGGCCGGATTAATCAATACAACATTTATCGAAACCAGCGAGCTGTCCCGCCTTCGCGATAGCCAGTTCGATTTCATTTGTTCGCTTCTCGTTTTTCAGCATATTCGGCCAATCGATGGCTACAAACTCATTCGCACTCTTCTGCGGCTGCTCGCTCCCGGAGGTGTTGCCGCACTGCAGCTCACACTAGAACCGCCCGGCGGCGGTTTTCAGCGTCTCGCTCGTATGCATCACAAGTCGCAATCCGCGCACCGCGTCGTGCCGTACAACATTCGCCGGCCGTCATGGATGCAGGTGAACGCGTATAACGAACATATTGTGAATCGGGAAATCGCACTTGGCGGCGCATCCACGGTCGGTCAATTTGCAACGGATGGCGGCAGGGCCGGGACAGTGTTCATCATATTCAGAAGGACTCGACCGAATAACGGCAACGCCTTTGTCATCTGAGAGGTAGTGAAGAAACCGCTCCGGGTTGCAAGGCCACACACTGCATTCTGCCAAAGCAGAGACAAGAGTGTCTGTGCCACACTGGCTCTCCACTGTAGCTGCAATCGCGCAAGTATGGCTGGATTAATGTGGCGCAGAAACTCGTCTGTGCCACACTGCCCCCCCTGTAGCTGCAGTCGCACAAGGACGGCAGGATCAATGTGGCACAGACACTCTTGTCTGTGCGGTGCTCGGGACTGCTGAGAATTCGTCTTGCCGATTTCTTCACAACCGCTGGAGATCTTCGCTCTCGCTCAGGATGACAAGGTCCCCTACGGTGCGAAATAGCCCCTGATCGTCCGCGCCGTCAATTGCGGCGATTTCAACATCACGTGCACTTTGCGCCATTGATTGTGGCGGACCAGGTCGGTGATCTGGTAGGTGATCGTGTACTGGGCGCGGAGATCTTTTTCGATGTCGGCGTATTTGGCCTGGAGATTCTGTGCCGAGGCGGTGACCAGGAAACCGCCCGTTTCGCCGGCGAGGTATTGGAGGCGGTTCAGATCCTGCGACGCGTCGTCATTGAAGCCACTGTCGTAAGCGATTACGTAAATGGGAACGCCTGCCGCCTTGGTTACGCGATCGATTTCGTCGAATGAACGGATTGATGACGTATCGCCGCCGTCGGTCAGGATGACGATGGCGCGGCGATTCTTTTCGTCGCGGAGCTCGCGCTCGGCGCTGTCAATGGCGTCATAGAGCGCGGTCTGTCCGCTCGCTTTGATGTCGGACACGACTTTTTGTACCGAGGAACGGTCCGTGGTCAGCTCAACCTCGCGGCGGGGCGACGAGCGGACCGAGAAAATGGCGCAGCGGTCGCCGGGCTTGAGCGTCCGTTCGACGAAATTGATGGCCGCGCGCATCGCCTTCGGCATCTCGTAAGTCATGCTGGACGAGGCGTCGAGCAGAAGAGCGATCGAGATCGGCTGATTGAACGCTTTGCCGATCTGCAGAATCCTTCCCTCGGTGCCGTTGTCGATCACTTTGAAGAGAGCCTGATCGATGTCGTCCCGCGCTGCGCCGTTGTTGTCGACGACGGATACGAACAGCGGGACCGTGCGGACGACGAGCGCTTCGCTCACATCGCCGGCGGCGGACCAGAAATCAGCGACTTCATCGCCCGACTTCGTCCGTGCCGTCACCTGAACGGTCTTCTGTCCATAGTGCTCGATCGGAATGGTGAAGCGGTACGGCGGCTGATCGGCCGAGGCGATCGACTTTCCCGCGTCCCACGCGGAAACGTTGATGACTGGATCTTCGTCCGGCGACGTCACGACCGCTTCGAACAGGCGATTGGCGGTATCGACCGGCTCGATTTTCACATTCAGTGTCTGATGCCCTTTGTTGATCGTGGTCTGCCACTGCACGCGTTGCCGATCGGCGCCGGTGGCGGTGACGACGATCTTGTGCTCGACCGGGAGCGGCCCAAAGTCGACCGGAACGCGCCACGGCGCGCGCAGGCCTTCGACGATCTTCTGGCCGTCGACAGTCACTGTGATTCGAGCATCGTCAAAGTCGGCAACGATGGTGAGATCGACCAGGCCCTTGATGTCGCTGGCCGGAACGGTGTCACGGCCGAGCAGGAGTTGTGTGGGAGCAGCAATTGCCGGAGCGGCAAGAAGGAGTGCGAAGGTAAGCGTCGCGAGGAGATGTGTTCTAGGGCTTGGCTGGTGCCTCATAAATCCGCCGATATTCGAATCGGTTCCGGCTGACGGTCTTCACATAAAGCCTGGTCTCCGCATAAGGAATCGACTCGACAAACAGGTCTTCGTCATCGATCGGCTGCTGAGCAATCCATTTGCCAACGGGATCTTCACCGGCATTGTACGCGGCGATGGCGAGAGTGGTATTGCCGTGTTCGGATGCGAGTTTCTGCTCGAATTCGGCAACTCCGATGGCGATGTTGATCTTGGGATCGAAGAGCTGTTCGCGCGTCGGCGGCGCCAAGCCTGCCCTTGTGGCGATGCTCGCCGCCTCGGCGGGCATGATCTGCATGATGCCGATGGCGTCGGCGTTGGAAACAGTCGTCGGCTCGAAACCGGTCTCCTGACGGATGATCGAAGCAATCAGATACGGATCGATGTGGCGCTGATCCGCTTCGAGCTTGATCGTCTCCCAGTAGTTGAGCGGAAAGAGGATCTCCCAGAAACGGTGCGGCACGTTCGCCCCGCCGTGGCGGACGAACTGCCGGAACTTGCGCTGCAACACGTTGTTGGCGGAGAACGGCTCGCCGCCCTGAACGTAAAGATCGGCCAGCAGAAATTGCAGTCCGAGGTTGGTGGGGCTGGCGGCGGCGATCGACTTCATCTCGCGCGTCGCTTCGCGATAAAGGCCGAGCCAGGCCAGCTCGCGAACGGAATCGAGACGTGGTTCGTTCGCTGCGGCCACCTGCGCATCGATGTCGGGGAAGACGTTGCCGTTGGCGACGTCGTTCGGCGCAAGCATCGGCTCGCCGATGATGGCCCGCGCGCGGTAGCTGAAGTAGCTGTAGGGATAGGCGGCTTCGAGCTCGTGCAGCGCAACATCGCGCGCCTCGCGATTGCCGCGGCGCTCGTGAATCTTGGCCGCCCAGAAGAGCGAGTTGGAAAGATAGTCGCCATCGGGGTATTGCTTCGCGTATTTGCCGAACACGCTGAGCGCGTCGTCGTAACGGCCGGCACGGAAGTAGATCCAGCCGAGAGTCCAGAGGTTCTCGCCTTCGTTGCCAACGCCGCCGGCGGCGATGGCTGCCTCGAGGTCGGCGATGGCAAGGTCGTACTTCACTTCGTCGGTGACGTAGTACTTCGCCCGCAGAATCTTCGCTTCGGTGGCCTCGGGGCTGGTCCGGTATTTCTTTTCGATCTCATTCAGACCGGCCAGAAAAACTTTCGGCTGATTGGCGCGCCAGGCGGCGCGGGCGCGCGTGAGGATGAGCGCGGGATCGGTGAGCTTGACGCGATCGGTCTCGGCCAGCAGGTCGTTGTAGCGTCGCGAGTTGAAGAGCGCGCGAAGCCTTACCTCGCGATAGGCGCTCGATGACGCCGATTCGCGCGGAAAGCGTGTGGCGATCCTGCCAAGGAGATCGAACGCGCGGCCATAGCGATCGTTGCGGCCGAGTTTCTGGGCGATGCTCAGTTCATCGGCGAATGAGAGCGCATCGAGCGGCGATGGCGTGGCCATCGATACGTGGTCGTACGTGTCTTCCGTGAATCGACCGTTCGTGAATTCGGTGAGGAGCCGCATCCGCAGCGGCGTGGCCAGATCCATCCGCCCAGCCCTGGCCAGCGATTTCGCCAGCCAGACGAAATCCTCCTCGGTGAGCACATCGATGGCGATTGCGTTCGCGGATTGAAACGCGGCGTCGGTGTTCGAGCGATCGCCCGCGGCCGCGTAGAGCGCAGGAAGACGCAGGCGCGCGATGGTGGCTGCGGAACTGGAGGGCGTGTCGTGAAGGATGCGAATGGCGGTGATGAGCGCATCCGGCCATTTGGTGTCGGCGATGTAGATATCGAGGCTGCGCAACCGCAGCCATGGCGCAACGAGCGTGTCGGCATCCGCGGCCTGATTGAGAACCGGCAAGGCCTCGGCGGTCCGTTTCTGGTCGATGTAGAGAAGGGCGAGGAGCGTGAGCGCGCGGCCTTTCGTCTGCGCATCGGCCGATTGCGAGAGCGCTTTCAACCCGCTCTCGTACAGACCGAGGTCGCTCGAACGAAGCGAGCGAACCTCATCGAGCGTCGGCAGCTTCACTGGCTCGACGATTGGGACAGGTTCGACGGCGGGCGGCGGGGTGAAGGGGACCGGTGCGCGCGCGGGGCGGGTGCAGGCGGCGAACACGGCGAGCGCGCACACCGTCAAAATCGAGAGCCTTCTCATCACACCCTCCGCCTCATCACGCCATCCTCTTCCACGAATCCCACCCGCTCCAGGAACAGGCGATGTTCGACGTCCGCCACGATCCAGGCTCGCTCCAGTTTTGCGGCCAACGATGCGAGCTCGTTCAGCATGACGCGTCCGACCCGTTTGCGCCGCAACTCTTCGGCAACGACGAGGCCGACGAGGCGGATGCCATTCGTTTCGAGCTCCATCGAAAGGACGGCAGCAAGATCGCCGACCAGTTTTCCGACCAGGCCGGACCTGATCTCCGGCGGGCCGCCGAATCGCGCGGCGAAGGCGCGAATCGCGTCTGCATCTGCGGCTTCGATGGGGCGAACGAAGAGTTTTTGACCTTTCACGTAGCTGTCAACGCCCGTTCACAACGCAATGCCTGTTGTCCCTCAACTCCGCTCCTGTCATGCTTTTACAGCATAACCTGTCCGGGCAAATAATTCTTGACAATCGAAGACCGCCCACTACACTGCCCGCAGTCCTCCCAACCAGCAATAAAACTATTCTTTACGTGGGCCTGATGATGAACGTGCAAGAGGCGATCGCCGATTTTCTGCAACATGGACAAGCTGTGCGCAATCTGTCCGACCGCACGATCCGGGCCTACCAGTCCGATCTCAGCCAGTTCCAGCTTCACGTCGACGGCGCGGCGATGGTCGACATCACTCCCGATCACCTCGAGCAATATCTCGACAAACTCGGCACCGGTCCGTATCGCGACACGTCGATCCGCCGCAAAGTCGCAGCGCTGAAAGTCTTCTTCCGCTTCCTTGAGGAAAAAGGAATCTTCGTCGAGTCGCCGGCGCGCAAGCTGAAGATCCGCAAGCCGGTCGAGAACCGCGTTCCGACCGTTCTTTCTTCACGCGAAGTGCGCGCGCTTCTGGCCGCACCGAAAGACCAGATCGGTGCGTTGGCCGGACTGCGCGATCACTCCGCCGGCGGACGCAATCGTTACTTCTGCGCCGTGCGCGACAACGTCATCCTCGAACTTCTCTTTTCGACCGGCATCCGCATCGGCGAGCTGGTGGCGCTGAACGTCAACGACGTCGGCATGGAAAACAGCCAGATTCACATCATCGGCCGGGCCACCCGCGGCCGGACGGTGACGATCACCTCGCACGTCGTCATCGATGCGCTGATGAACTACCTGGAGATGCGCGCCGACCGCAGCCTGACGAACGATGCGCTCTTCGTCGGCCGTTCCGGAACGCGCCTGACGATCTACTCGATCGAGAACATTTTCAAGAAGCACGTTCGCCTGGCCGAGATCAAGCGCCACATCACGCCGCACGCGCTGCGCCACACGATGGCAGCGATGCTGGTCTCCTCGGGCGCCGACATCCGCGACATCCAGGAAATCCTCGGCCACGCCTCGATCCTCTCGACGCAGGTCTACACGCGACTGCCGATCCAGAAACGCCGCGGCCACATCAGCGCCGATCCGGCCCGCGTCCTGGTCGAGCCGAGCTCGGCGCGGCTGTCGATCAAGAAGGCCTAGCCGGCACGGCCGGCGGCGTTGGTTGCCCAAGGCTCGGCTACCATCAACCGCTCGATCGTTCTGTCGCGCAGACTCCTAGCACCCCTCGCAGCGTTGGCCGGCTGGACCGCCGCCGGCACCGGCAGCGGTTTCACATCCCCGGAGGCGGTGCCGGTGGCGTCGCAGTGCGAGACGGCACGTCCGGTAGCCTCTCCTCAGGCGTCCGCACCGGCGAACGGTTCCCATCGCTGTCCACCGCACGCACGCCCATGAACACGTTGTCGATCGTAAAATCCTTGAGCGTGTAGCGCGCCACCTTGCCGACCGGGATCACTCGCTCCCAATCGTCCGAGGTCGTTTCGCGAATCACGATCTCGTAGCCTGCCAGATCGGAATCTGTTCCCATGTCCCAGCTCAGCGTCGTGTCGTTCGTGACGGCGCCGGTGGCCTTCACGTTCTTTGGCGCCGCGGGCGCGCAGCCGCCGGTGATGAGCGCAACGGCGTTGACCGAGGCGACGAGGCGCATGTAATCGCCGGAGACGAACTGTGGCAAGTCGCCGTACTGCACGCTATTCTCGACGCGCACGGTCTGGTGCTCATGTTTGTAGTCTTCGTTGGCCTCGGTGAAGCGAATGCCGGGAAAACCTCGCTCGAAGAACGGCGAGTGATCGCCGCCACGGCCGAAACGATCGAGCCGGTAGATCAGCCGCGGCTTGACGTGCGGCAGGTAGAGTCGAACACCCTCGCGAACGAAGCGCGCCCAATGACGCGCTGATCCCTCCCCCGCTCCCTTCGGATTCGCCGAAAAAATGCGAATCGTCCGATTATCGATGTCGCCCTGGCCGCCCACTGTGCCGCCGACGATGTCATTGGTGATCATCCCCTCGATGTTCCATTTCTTCGCCACCGCCTCTTCGGCCAATCCGCGCGCCCCGAGGAGTCCCTGCTCTTCTCCCTGGATCGCGACGAGCATCACCGTGGCATCGAGCGGATGCTGCGAAAGGACGCGTGCCACATCCATGATCACCGCCACTCCCGAGGCATCGTCGTCCGCGCCGGGAGCATCGAGCGTCGAGTTCATGACGTCGGAGTTCATCGAATCGTAGTGCCCGGAGGCGATGTAGATCCGATCGGGATCCGTCGTGCCGCGGATCGTGGCTACGACGTTGACCATCTCAACCGGCTCGTTCTTCGTCCGCGGCCCCTGCTGCATCGACGACTGGTAGGCGACGGTCATCTTCCCGTTGCTGGCCGCAGCGATCCGCGTCAGTTCATCGAAGATCCAGCGCCGCGCGGCGCCGATGCCGCGCGTATCCGAGGTCGTGTCGGAGAGCGAATGCCTCGTGCCGAACGACACGAGCTTCTCCACGGTCTGCTTCATCCGCGCGCCATCGAGCTGGCCGACGAGGTTAGCGATGTCGGCGCATTGGGCGTGCAGGGTGGCGGTAGTGAGGAGGAAGGCAAGGGCGGCGGTGATTACTCTGCGCATGACGCTATCGTATCGTCTGCGCCTTAGTCCGGACTTCGTGCGCAAACGAAAGCATGTCCGCGTAATAGGCGTCGTCGCCACGGTCCCTACGCGGCATACAGCACTCTGGCCGTCGAAAGAATCGACCGGCGGCGTACTGGATTCTTGAGAGCGCGCTTCGAGAGCAGGTCCGTTTTTCGCCCGAAGACTTGCGTCAACTCGTCCTGCATGTCGACGAAATCGAACAACGTCCACCGCGAACCCTCTTCGAATGCCACCATCACATCTACATCGCTGTCCTCGCGAAATTCTTCGGGGCGGAGCACCGAGCCAAAAAGGCTCAGCTCCGCGATCCGCCATTTCCGGCAGAAGCGGCTGATGACGTCATCGTCGATCGCAATTGCTGTCTTCAGGCCATTCATGTCAGCACCCTGCTCCGTACATCGTAACTCTCCGGCCAATCGGCGCTACCATCATCAACGTCCCATGTCCCTTCGCCGCGTCGCAGCGATTCTCTTGCTGACCGCCATGCCTGTGGCTGCGCGCGTGTTGCCGCCCGGCATCCGTCCGTTTCGAACGTACGGCAGCGAATCGGGACTCGGCAATCTCGCGGCCATGCGGCTGGCCCAGGACACGGCCGGATTCCTCTGGGTGGGCACGCAGGACGGCGCCTATCGCTACGACGGCAATCGATTCACGCGATTCGGACTCGATGAGGGATTACCGTCGACCTACATCGCGAACGTTCAGGCCGCGCCCGATGGCAGCGTCTGGGTGGTCACCTATCGCGGACTCGCCCGATTCGATGGACGGCGGTTCGTGGCCATCGCCGTACCCGGCGCGGTCAACGCAATGTCGGTCGATGACGCGAACAATGTCTGGCTGGCAACGGCCGGCGGAGTGATGCGTGGCCGTGCGAAGGAGCCCTTCGCCCCTGTCGCCGGTTGGCCGGGCGGCGAGGCGACCGTAGTCTGGAGCGACAGGACCGCGCACGCAATCTGGGCTGCCTCATCCGAGCGCATCGGACGATTCGTCAACGGCACCTGGACCTTCTGGAAAAACATCGGCGGCGATCGGATTGACGCCCTCGTCGTCGACCGGCAGCGAACGGTCTGGGCGCGATCGGCCGCTCATCTCTGGTCGAAAGCAGAGGCCGAGCCGTCCTTCCACGAAGAGACGCGCGCACTGCCGGCCACGAGCACCAGCGGCTATCTCGATCTCGATCGACACGGCAATCTCTGGGTGCCGACCGATCGCGGCGTAGCGATTCATGACGAAACCGGCTGGAACGTCGTCGGCGCAGCACAAGGCCTGCCGACCGATTGGGCGCGCGACGTTCTCGAAGATCGCGAGGGGTCGATCTGGATCGCCAGCCTCGGCGTTCATCGCATGCTCGGCCGCGGCGAGTTGACGACCTACGATCGTCACGCCGGCCTCCCTAACGCCGTCGTCTGGTGTTTCCTCTGGGACCGCGCCGGCCGGCTCCTGGTCGGTACGGACCTCGGGCTGGCGCGTTCGACCGCCTCTGGATGGGAAACGGTCACCGGCACCGCCGCATATCAGATCCGAACCATCGTCGAAGAGGCCGAGGGCGCGCTCTGGATGGGCGGCAGCCCCGCCGAGGTGCTGCGGGTTGGGGTTGGCGGAGAGGTGCACAAGTACGCCATCGCCGGAAGGACTGTGCTGAAGATCGCTCGCGATCGCGACGGCGTGGTGTGGGCCGCCACGCGCGGCGGCGGCCTTCTGCGCAAAGCGCCGGCCGAAGATCGCTTCACTTCTGTCACGATCCCGAACGGTACCTCGGACGAAACGTTCCGCTGGCTGCTGGTCGATTCGCACGGCCGGTTATGGGCCACCGGCGAGCACGGAATCGCCTGTCTCGATCGCGGCGTCTGGCGGCGCTACACGACACGCGATGGACTGGCGCACGATCACATCTCCTACATCACCGAGAGCGCTTCGGGCGATTTCTGGACCGCGTACTTCGAACCGCTCGGCATCGCTCGCTTTTCGATCGACGGCGGCGGCGCGATGCAGATCGTCGATCGTCTCGACGTCCGGCGCGGACTCTCGGCCAGCAAAGTCTTCCTGATCGGTGAAGACGCTCATCGCCGCCTCTGGGTCGGCACCGGAGTCGGAGTCGATCTCGTGAATGGCCCGCTCATCGAACATCTCAGCATGGCCGACGGCCTGGCCGGCGACGACATCGACGCCATGGCTTTCCTGGCCGGACCCGATGGCGAAGTGTTCCTCGGCACGAGCTCCGGTTTCAGCCATTACGTTCCCCGCGCCGATCCGCCGCGCGCGGAGCCGCCGCCGGTGCGAATCACATCGACAGCCGTCGGCGCGAAGCATGACTTCACGGCCACGTTCGCAGCGCTGACCTACCTCAAACAGGATCTGATCGAGTATCAGGTCCGGCTCCTCGGACTGGAAGACGAATGGCGGCCGGTGGCGTCGCGCGACGTTCACTACGCCAGGTTGTCGCCGGGCAACTACCGCTTCGAGGCTCGCGCGCGACTGCGGCCGGGTGCGTGGAGCGCGGCTGCGGCAACGGCTTTCACCATCGTGCCCGCCTGGTGGCAGACCGGCTGGGCGCGCGCGCTGGCGCTGCTCATCATCGCCGCGCTGATCATGCTCGCCCATCGCGCACGCGTCGCGATTCTTCGTCACCGCAATCGTGAGCTCGAGGCCATCGTCGCGCAGCGCACGCACGAACTGGCCGAGGTCAATACGCGTCTGCTCGACCTCAGCGTCACCGATGCTCTGACCAGCATGAAGAACCGGCGCTACACCGACCTCTGCATGCCCGAGTACATGGCTGATTCCTTGCGCCGCCATGAATCGCTCACCCGCGCCGATCTCGATCCGACACGAGCCAATGCCGACTTGCTCTTCTTCCTGCTCGACCTCGATCGATTCAAAGAGATCAACGACCGTTTCGGACACGCCGCCGGCGACCGCGTGCTCGTCGACATCCACGAGTTGCTGAAGACGGTCATGCGCGACACTGACACGCTGGTGCGCTGGGGCGGCGAAGAGTTTCTGCTGATCGCCCGCAACTCATCGCGTCACGAAGCGGCCGCCATCGCCGAACGCATTCGCCGCGCCATCGCCGATCACGCCTTCATCGTCAACAAGCGGACGACGTCGCTCCGCCTCACCTGCTCGATCGGCTTCGCGCCGTTTCCCTTCCTGCCGATGGACCGCAACCGCTTCGGCTGGCAGGAGGTACTCGACGTAGCCGATTCCTGCCTCTATGCCGCCAAAAACGCCGGCCGCAATCGCACCGTCGGCGTGCTGGCCGGACATTGCGACGCTCCGGAGCTGCTGCTCCAACGGATCCGTCAGTCACTCGACGACGTCGTGGCCTCGGGGGATGTGACGCTGGCAACGGGCGGGGATACTACGGCGATTGCGGTTTGATCGGAGCGCCGACGGCTCGCCGCCGGCGCTCCGTCTAAATCAATCCTCTTTCCCGCTCAGCCGCGTCTCCCACCTCTCATCACTCACCCGCCAATCCGTCCCGCGGTGGACGACCTGATACGTCCACGTCTCGATCCGGCCACTGGGAATCGCGCCGCGCAGCGCGATCGTGGCGGCATCCTCAGTAGCGTGACCGCTGATCATCTTCGGATGCACCGGACGCGACTCCTTCCAGATCTTGAAGTCGACGTCATCAAATGACTTGAACGTCGACAGATTCACCAACGCATCCTTGTCTTCGCGCTGAATAGCGTCGACGTAGGCGAAGACCGCGCGCACCGGCGGATCGCTCTCGTTCAGCGGCTGGCCACGCATTTCCGTCACCGTCTCGTCCTTCGCACCGGCATCGCGAAGGAGGCGAACGACATCTATCTTTTCAGCATCGAGCGCCTGCTTCAGCGCCGTGGAGTGCCATCTCGTACTCACCGTGTCCAGCTTCGCGCCGGACTTGATCAGCAACGCCACGATGTCCGCGCGTCCTGCCGAGGCCTGTTGCATCAGGACCGTCTGACCGTCGCCGTTCGCTGCATTCACATCGGCGCCGTGCTCGATCAGCCATCGCGCAATCGTCGCATCCTGGGCCACTGCCAGCGGCGTACGTCCATCGCTATCCTTGACGTCGATGCCGGTGCCGTTCTTGAACAGCTTCTCCGCTGCCGGAACATCGCCGCTGGTCACCGCCCCATGCATCTCATTGCTATGGATCGAATGCTCGGCAATCGGAGTACCGCGAAACACGGTCGTCTTGCCCGCCGCTACCTGCAACATCACGTAGACAGCCCCATTGACGAGCGCGCCGACGATCAGCCCTCCGACCAGATTGCGTCCGAACTTGCCCCACAATCCGCTGACGACCTTCTGCGGCTCGCCGCGCATCAGTTGAATGACGCCGTTCGTCCCGCCAGGCACAATCCCGCGCTTCGACGCCGACCACTTACCGATGGCGCAAACCTGCTCGCCCGGCGCGACGATCTCCTCCTTCAGCGTCTTGCCGGAAAGATCGGTGTCGTCCGTCATCCGCCAGTCTTTGCGAAGCTGGCCGTCGTCATCGGTCAGCAGATCGCGGATCTCGTGATAGATCGCGCCGGGATGGAAACCCTTCATGTCGGAGAATTGCGTCGTGGCGATGTAGGCGGCGGCGTTCTTTCGCGCTTCGTCGGTGTCCGGCCAGTTCTTGGGAAAGCCTTGCAATAGCGGAAAGCCGAGGAGCAGAACTGAGCCACGAGTGGTATCGATGGAGGTCGGAGCGAGAGCGAAACCGGAGTAGTCCTTCATCGTGCTCGAATCGTTCCCCCGCGCGGAGTAGTGCTCGATCTCGTAGCTGTAGAGCACGGCCGGCAGTCCGCTGAACGGCGCGCGCAACGGCTGACTGACCGCGCGAGTTCGGCCCACCACCGTGATCGTCTCGCCATCCGCGTACTGCTCGCCGCTGTATCCGGCAAACTCCGACTGCCCCGAAACGCGCGACGCATCCCGCGCCGCCATCCCCGCCGTCTGCAGCGCCCCGGCCGAGATCCACATGAAAAAGCTGGCGATCCCGACCGCCCAGTAGAACACCGGCGGCTCGATGTGGCCGTGAAGCAGGTACCAGTAGGTTCCGATACACGCGCCGAGGATGAGGAGACTGAGGAAACATCCGCGCTTCATAGCTATGCTCCTAACGAGCGTAAGGTGAGGAAGGTCATTCTCTACCACTAATCAGTAGTTTTCTGCGCACGAGGGCGAAGACTTCTTCCGTCTCCGTGAATCGCAGGTGAGAGCCGGAGCTGTGATCCGGATACCGCTGCGCGCGAAGGCGCGTTCAACAATTTAGCCCCGCCGCTCTGCGCGGGGTCCCGTGGTGGCGATCGACATGGCGACCGCGCCTTCGCGCGCAACCGGCGGCTCATGGCTTCCCCAGAACGGTGCTGGACAGGAACCCCGCCTGGTTTGCTGCGCCCCACGGCGGAATGCGAGTCGCAGCAATTTATAGCTTCATCCCGCTATACCCACGTATAAACAGGTACAAATCCGGCGTGCGGCGCCTATCTCGCCATCAGGTCATCCACATCCCGCGCGAAATCCTCGATGTACGCATCCCCCTTCGGATGATGCGTGAGCACCACGAGGACATAGCGGCGATTCGGTCCCTCGATGATCGCCGAATCATGGAGCCAATCCTCCCACGTACCCCACTTTCGAAGAATCGTCAGGCCGCGGCCGGACAGCGCTTTCACGAACTTGTGCTCGTCGTGCGGAATATCGGGCGACAGGAAAATCGCGCGCATCTTCTGCGACGCGGCCGGCGAGACGAGTTGATCGCGCGACAGGAGCCAGTAGAAGCGGAGGAGCTGGCGCACCGTCACCGCGTGGGAATGGTTGGCCACCGGATCGCCGATCCGTTCGCTGTTCGGGCCGTAATGCTTTCCCACCCAGATCCCGCCGCCGCGCGCGGCGTCGTAGAAACCCTGCTCGTTGAGCACCTGCTGGATCTCGCGCAGGCCCATGGCCCGCGAATACTTCGCCGCCATCTCGTTGCTCGAGGCCTTGATCATCAGTCCCAGCTCGTGCTCCGTTTGCGCGTCCAGTTGTGTAGCCGCCTCGGGATGCAGTTGAAAGTACGCCAGCAGAATGCCGATCTTGGCAACGCTGGCCGCGTACTCGATCTGGTCCGGATGGATCATCGCCAGACGCGGATGATTCAGGTCGAGCAGACCGACATCCGTCGCCTCGGGAGGCATGCCGTACTTCTCGCGAAGACGCGCATCGATCGCCTCGATGCGCTTCTGCAGGCGGCCATCGACCGGCGTGTCGTAGTTCATGACGAACGTTTCCGGCGTGACACTCGGACGATGAAGGCCAGAGGTACACGCGGTCAGAAGCAGCAGCAAGAGAGTGATTCGGACGTTCAACACGATAAAGCCGATTGTACTCACCGACCTCGTCCCCTACACTTCCCCGCACATGGCACCTCCGAAAGTCTCTCTCACGCAGAAGATCTTCATCGGTCTGGCGATCGGTGTCCTCGTCGGCTGGCTCTGGCCTGATTGGGGACAGGCAGTGCGGCCGCTGTCGCTGCTGTTCATGAACCTGATCAAGTGCATCATCGCCCCGCTGATCTTCGCCACGCTCGTCATCGGCATCGCCGGCACGGGCGACATCCGGCAGGTTGGACGCATCGGATTCAAGGCCCTCCTCTACTTCGAGATCGTGACCACGTTCGCGCTCTTCATCGGCCTCGGCGCGGTGAATCTCACCAAGCCCGGCATCGGCGTGTCGCTCGCCGGAGTACACAAGGAAGAGAACAAAGCCGTCCTCGCCGATCGCGCCTCAAAGCTGTCGAAGGAAGCGAACGACGCGCTTGCCCGCGGCGATGCGGCAACTGCTGCCGCAAAGGCCTCGGAGGCTTCGGCCGCAGTTGGAAAAGGATTGACTGCGCCCGATCCGCCCGCCAAACCGCAAACCTTCGGTGAGACCATCTCCCACCTCGCACCCGCTTCGATCATCAAAGCCATGGCCGAGGGGGACGTGCTGCAGATCGTCGTCTTCTCCGTCATGTTCGCGCTGGCGGTGACGTCGATAGGCGAAAAAGCGCGCCCGGTGGTTGCCTGGTGCGAGTCGCTGGCCGACATCATGTTCCGCTTCACAGAGTTCGTGATGAAGTTCGCGCCGGTCGGCGTCGGTGCGGCCATGGCCAATACCGTCGGCCACTCAGGTCTCGGCGTGCTCAAGAATCTGAGCATGCTCGTCCTGACGCTGTATGGCGCGCTGGTCGTCCTGATCCTCTTCGTACTCCTGCCGGTGGCGCTCATCGTCCGTGTACCGATCCGCGATTTCCTGCGCGCCGTAAAGGTCCCCGCCACGATCGCCTTCGCCACCACCTCCTCGGAATCCGCCCTTCCGAAGGCGATGGAGAACATGGAGCGCCTCGGCGTGCCGCGCCGCATCGTCGGCTTCGTCCTCCCGACCGGCTACAGTTTCAATCTCGACGGGACGACCCTCTATCTCGCCCTGGCGTCGATCTTCGTGGCCCAGGCCGCCGGCATCCATCTCACCTGGACCCAGCAGATCATCATGCTGCTCACGTTGATGCTGACGTCGAAAGGCGTCGCCGGCGTTCCGCGCGCGTCGCTCGTCATCCTGGCGGGCACGCTGGCTTCGTTCAATCTTCCCGCCGAGGGCGTCATCGTCATCCTTGGCGTCGACGAATTGATGGACATGGCCCGCACCAGCGTCAACGTCATCGGTAACTGTCTGGCCACGGTCGTCGTGGCGCGATGGGAAGGCGCCTTCCGTACAAAAGAGTGGATGGCCGAGGAAGCAGAATTGGAGCTGGTAACCGGACTGCCGGCAATTGTGAGCTAACCATGCGACGCGCGGCGCTTCCGCTGTTGATACTCCTCGCCGCGTGCGCGTCGACCGGCGACGGCCCGAATGTGACCGTGCACCTGGCTCCGTACGAAACGGCACCGAGCGCGTACACGTTCACCGGCGCCGTGAATGTGCAATTCGAGATGTCGGTGACGAACGAATCACCGGATCAGGTGACCTTCAACCGCATCGAGATCCGGACCATCAGCAGCGGCGCCTTCACGATCTCGCCGACGTCCACCGCCATCAACGTCGTTCTCGGTCCCGGCCAGTCAGCAAAGCGATCGATCGCGCTCTGGGCCTACGCGCGCGGCGGCCGCCTCGCCGCCGAAGAGCCGGTCACCGTCCGCGGGACCGCGTACTTCACCGGCCCCAAAGGCGCCTTCGTCCGGCTCTTCACCGAGTACATCACCCAACGCTGACGCTGCGATACAATCACCCGCCCAACCCCCGGGCGGGCGTAGCTCAGTTGGTAGAGTAGGAGCTTCCCAAGCTCTTGGTCGCGGGTTCGAATCCCGTCGCCCGCTCCAAGTTAACCCCTTCCGAATCTGCTACTTTCAAAATTGGACGTAAGTAACTACTGCACACGCTCGCATGCTTGGGTGTCCAATCGGGTATCCATCGTGACGGGCTACTGACGAGAATGACGCCCGTCCGGCCCGACGACCTGCAAAGCTAGGTGCTGTCCAACGAAGCGCGCATCTCTTGGTTCTGGTGATGGCTTCGCGTTCATGAAACTCAATGGCGTCGTGAAGTCATTCTGTCGAGAATTCCCGCCAGATGTCCCTCTTTACCCTAGAGGAGCCAAGGCATGCTCGGTCTTACAGCCATTGTGATTCTGGTGTTGATCATTCTCGGGATCCCCGCAGTTTTTCTGCGAGCCAGCCGGACCTATGAGCACCTGTGGCAGCGCGTAGCCATCCGCTGTGCAGGCTTCGCATTCCCGTTCATCTTGCTCTACGTCATTGGACAGGGCTTGTGGAGCCTCGGGAGGGAGGCAACTGGCGAGTCACCGTCCGTTCAGAAAACAATCAGTCAAGCAGACGATCCTAAGGTTCGCGAAATCCGGGAGTGGCTGGCTCACGGGGCAGCGGCCTTCAATCCGAAGGACGAGATGAAGCAGGGCGAGGAGGAGACGATTGCTCTTCGGATTTCAGCGAATCCGGCCGATACCGCGCTTCAAACTGACATGCCTGGGGGTAAAGCAACCCACAGCTGGCTTCAGGATGTCTCACAGGTAATGCGGGCAGAACTTACGGGCGACACCTTTAAGATCACGGCACTCGGGCCACCTGAACAACTCATTCACGATGGACGCTTCGAGTGGAACTGGAAGTTGAAACCTTTGAAGTCTGGTGATCATGAACTGCAACTTGTGACTTCGCTCCTCGTGCCGGTACCCGACATGGGAACCAAGCAGAGCGTACTCCACTCGGAATACCGACACGTGCGTGTGCACGTGAGCCCGGTTTTCGTCTTGGGGCAGTTCCTCACGGAGTACTGGCAGTGGATCGCCTCGTCGGTCGCGATCCCGCTCCTCGCGTGGGTGTGGAAGAAACAGCGGGAGGGAAAGCGCGCGCCAAAGGTGGGATTTTAGGCGTGAGGCGGTGTGCGTGATGTTCCAAGGTGTTCCGGTCGTACACGTGAGGCGAGGCTGACCGATAGTTGATTCAGTGAGGCAGGAGGCGGACGAAGCTCAGCGACCTCGACTCTTCGACGCTTGAATGGCTACTTCAGTTACGTCTGCCCGCTGACCACGGCTGTTCAGCGAGGCGCGCATCTGTTCCAAGGATTTTGGAGACGGCTTCGCGTACCGCCGTCGCTGTCAATGATGAAATGCGTAGGCTGCTCAACACGCGTTTCGACGAAGACAAATGTAGTACGCGGAGGCGGAAGTAATCGCACTTTTAGTTGGTGCGAGCCAGAAGATGTTCCGACCAGCTTTGCAGTGGCAGTGTAGACAGGGAATCTTGTACGACTCGTCGGCCGAGAGGATTCCGCTACTTTCCGGGGTTGCGGAGAAAGCGAGCCCCAGCGAAGTCCAGCGATGAACGTGGTCACCTGCCACGGCATCAACCGGCTCGGCGTTCCCGGTGCGGTTTCGTGAATCGAGGGAAGGCATCGATCCTCGTGCCGCCAAGGGAGGCGCGACATCGCGGCCGATGGGTTTGTCAGAGCCGATGGCGAAGGCTAGTGCCTGAGTCATTTCCATCGGGTGTCCGTCGTGACGGCTGACGGACCGTCCCGGACGCTTCCAGACAGTTCCGGACGACGAGATGCTCTCGCGGAGCAGAGAGCCAGAAGCGTCAGGGAGCTATGGACATGCTTCCCAAGCTCTTGGTCGCGGGTTCGAATCCCGTCGCCCGCTCCAGTATTGAGAGGCCTCCCGCTTCGCCATTTATGATGCTGATGTATGGGCTCTACTTCGAGGCGGGTAGTCGTCACCGGGATCGGCGTCATCTCTCCGTTGGGCAATGATCCACAAACGTTGTTCTCCGCGTTGATGGCGGGGAAATCGGGGGTCCGTGAGGTGACCACCGAGGGACCGAAAGGGCAATACTCGAACATTGGCGCCGGCGCTGACTTTGATCCGGGTAAGTACTTCCCGGCGGAGCAGCGAATCGATCATCTCGATCGGGTCAGCCTGTTTTCTCTCGCGGCTGCTTCGGCTGCCGTGAAGGATGCGGGGATTGAGTTCTCTGATGACAACAGAGGCCGCGCCGGTGTCTCTCTTGGGACCGGGATGGGGGCGGCCAATGCGCTCGAAGAGACGTTTGCGCAGTTGTTGTTGCGCGATCCCAATCGCGTGAAGCCGCTCACGGTGCTGAAGGTGATGAACAACGCTTCGGCGGGAAACATCGCCATTCAGTATCGGTTGGCGGGGCCCGATCTCACCTATTCCTGTGCCTGTTCCTCCTCGTCTGTCTCGATCGGCGAGGCTTTTCGGCAAATTCGTCATGGCTATGCTGACATCATGATCGCCGGCGGCGTCGAGGCGCCGTTGACATTCGGTTTTTTCAAGGCCTGGGAGGCGATGCATATCCTGGCCATCACGGATAAGACCAATCCCTCCGCTTCCTGCCGGCCGTTTTCGAAAAATCGGACGGGGTTGGTCCTGGGCGAGGGGGCAGCATTTGTGATTCTTGAGGATCTCGACGGAGCGTTGCGTCGAGGGGCTCGAATCTATTGTGAACTGATTGGCTACGGCTCCAGTAACGACTATGCGCACATCACCAAGCCGACGGTCGAGGGGCAGGCGCTGGCGATGACGCTTGCGCTGGCTGATGCCGGAATCGGTGCCGCCGATGTCGGCTATATCAATGCACACGGAACTGCCACTGTGCTGAACGATGTGACGGAAACGCGTGCAATCAAACAGGTATTTGGCGATCGTGCGTACAAGATCCCCGTCAGCTCAACCAAGTCGATGCATGGACATTTGCTGGGCGGCGCCGGAGCATTGGAATTCGTGATTTCGGTGTTGGCGATGCAGTACGGCGGCGTGCCGCCGACTGCCAATCTCGACGTTCCCGATCCCGACTGTGATCTGGACTATGTTCCGGGCGTTGGGCGATCGAATCAGGCAATCCGCTGCGTGATGTCGAATTCGTTCGCATTTGGCGGGACGAATGCGGTGTTGATTGCGCGAGCCCTGCAGTAGTCACTCACTCTCGAACTGCGTCTTGGTCTTCGCTACGTCGCGAAGGCGATCGAGGTGAAAGAGTTTCGGCACTTCTTTCCCCGACAGAATCGCCTGCGCCGTCATTTCGCCGACTGCGGGCGAGAGTTTGAATCCGTGGCCTGAGCCTCCACCCACGAGCCAGACGTTTGCCGCTTGAGGATGGCGGTCGATGATCAGGTGTCCGTCGGGACTGTTCTCGTACTGGCAGACTTCGGCTGCGACAAGAGGTGCATTGGCAAGTTCGGGGAACCGTTCAGCAAGCAAATGCCGCGCTCGGGCAATTCCGCCGGCGGACGGCGTTCGGTTTGCGCTGGTCGGATTGATGAGTGCGCCGCGCGTATCGTCGGCGACCTTAAATCCGCGGCCGTGTGTGTCGGGAATCCCGTAGACGATCCGTTCTCCGAAATCGATCCAGATTGGCAATTGGCTGGGAAGGTAGCGTTGCGATCCGGCGGGCGTTCCGAAGTAGTAGACCTCCTGTCTCGTTGGCCGAATCCTGTCGCCGACAACCTCGGGGAAAAGTTTCCCTAGCCACGGGCCGCACGCGAATACATACGCGTCCGCCTCAATACGCGATCCATCGCCGAGCTGCAGCCCGGCCATTGACCCGCCTGCAATTGAACCTGGTTTGACGCGGGCCTGTTGATAATTGCCTCCGGCTTTTTCGAAGGCATCGCGAACGGTGCCGCATGCGCGCCGCGCCGACAATGCGCCGGCCCGCCTCTCCAGCCAGACTGCGTGGACGCCTCGAAAATTGATTTGCGGATAACGGCGCGCCGCCTCGGCAATTGTGAGCTTGTCGACCGGAAATCCGAGATCCCGGAGAATCGGCACCGAGGAGCGGACATAGGCGTCGTCAGTTCGATGAAGCCAGAGAGCGCCGGTCTCGACATACAACGGCTCGCCCGACGACGCGATCAATTTCTCCCATAACTCGTACGCTCGCTTGACCATCTCGACGTAAATGCGATCCGGCCCGTAAATGGCGCGGATCACGCGAGTTTCGCCGCCGGAGCTCGACCGCGGATTGCCCGGCCCCCACGAATCAATCAGATCGACTTGCGCGCCGAGGGTGAGGAGATGCAACGCCGTCCAGCCGCCGAACGCGCCGCTGCCGATGACGGCGATGCGCGGTCTGGACTTGCCGGAAAGCGCCTGGGCGTCGAGGCGGCCCACTAATGGAACCGCCGCGACGCATCCGAGGAACGTCCGCCGGGAAACACCGTTATCGGAGATGATCGAGCTCCAATCAGAAACTAACGCGCGTGCTGATGCCGATCGTGCGCGGCTGGTTCGTCAGGAAGCCGACGCGGGCACGCGTTCCGCGCTCCTGATCCAGCGCCAACGGTGCCTCTTCGTTGGTCAGGTTATTGACGAACAGCGCCGTATCCCACTTGTTGTACAGAACGCCGATACGCAGGTTGATGTTGTTCGACGCTTCCAATTTGGGATCAAAGGTAAACGTGCTCTGCGTGTATGGTCCGCCGATATTGTTCGGAGCGAACGAGTTCAGATTCACTGTGCCAAACCCCGCCGCCTGATCACCGATCTGCGTAAAGCGATCGCCGATGTGCTGATAGACGCCGGTCGCATAGCCGGCCCAGGTCTGACCGGTGTGAAAGTGAAGCGTCGCCGCAGCGGTCATCTGAAATTCGGGAACAGTGGGCAAGCGGTTGCCCTTTTCAATGCCCGACACCACACTGACGTGCCCTGTCGAATCAGTCGAAGTCAGCGTCGACTCCAATTTCGACGTCGTGTGGCTTGCGGAAATTGCGAAATCCCACAGGTCGGTCGGCGCCACTTCGAATTCCGCTTCCAACCCTTCGCTCTTTGATTTCGGGACATTGAAGACGACGCGCGACGAGCACGATCCGGCAGTGACAGTGGCCTGCAGGTCGTGAATATCCATGTAGAACGCGGAGGCGTTGAATGATCCGCGGCCATTCATGATCCTCGACTTCGAGCCGACTTCGTAATTCCACAACGTTTCGTCTTTCCAGTTCCCGCGGCCGCCGAAGGTCACGAGGTCTGCCGCCGTACAGAGCGGAACATTGAGCGGGTCATTGATACCGCCCAGACGGAAGCCTTTGGAGATCTGCGCATTGAGCCGGGTCGTATCGCTGAGCTTGTAGCTGCCCATGACGCGCGGGGCGATGCCATTGGCCTTGGTCGAACCGCTGGTCGTTCCCGGATCGGCAAAAATACCATCGAATGTCTGCGTGCGATCCTCTTTGAACTTGTAGAAGCGCAGCCCACCGGTCACGTCGAGCTTGTCGGAGACGGGATAGGTTCCTTCGCCGAAGATTGCGATCTGGTTGAATTTGTATTTGAGGTCGGAGAAGAACAGGACGTCCTTGGGCGCTCCAAACGATCCCTTTGTCGGGATGCCGGAGGCGGCCTCGAACCCGCTTACGAGAAGACCCTGGCCGTATTTACGATCTGTGTGGCTGTAAAACGCGCCGGTAACCCATTGCAACTTCGATGTGGTCCCGGACAGGCGCAGCTCCTGTGTGAATCCTTTCGCTCGTGTGGCGTCATCCAGTGGCGCGTTGAGCGTGTAAATACTGGCCGGCAACCCGATGGAACCGCCGGTAATACTGGCGGTCAGCGCGGTCGCGTCACGAAGAACGTCGACGTCGCGATCGGTGTAAGACGTAATCGACGTCAACGTCCTGCCGCCGCCGAGGTTATAGGAAAGATTCACGTCGCCAAGGAGGAAGCGGTCGGTGAACGGCTCCTTGAATTGCGTGAATTGACGGCGATCGTCGAGCGTCACTTTGGGACGCGTAGTCGTGTACGGATTCGCCAGGATGTTGAAGGTGTCGACGCGGTTCCAGCCGTCCATATCCACCTTCTGATAGACGATGCGCGGAATGATGGTCAGTTTGTCGTCAGGCTTGACGAGGAAGGAAAGCCGCGCCCCGGTGCGATTTCCGCTGTTGACGTCCTTCTTCACGCTCAGGTTGGGCTGCACGGCATCGATGAAGCCGCCGTACCTGGTGTAGTAACCGGCAAAGCGCATCGCGGCGGTCGGGCTCAACTGCGAATTCACTGCAACCTTGACACTTCCGCCCGTGCCACCCTCACTGATGGTGCTGGCGTTGAATTCGCCGACCGTTTCCGATTCGCCGATCTTCGGCTGGTTGCTGATGTAGCGCACGGTGCCGGACAGCGATCCGGAACCGAACAGCGTTCCCTGCGGTCCGCGCAGGACTTCGATGCGCGACATGTCGAAGAGATCGAGGTCGGGCGTGAAGAGGGAGAGCGAGATGACCGATTCGTCGAGGTAGACGCCGACCTGCTCTTTGACGCCGGGCTGGTCGCGCACGATCTGGCCGGCCGATACGCCGCGCATGGCCACCTGGCTCTGGCCGGGCCCGAGGTTCTGAACGGTGAACCCGGCAACGTTCAGCGAGACATCTTCGAGGCTTTCGGCGCCACGGTCGCGGAGCTGCGATTCGGTCGGCGCGGCGACGGAGATGGGAACATCCTGCACGGTTTCTTCACGTTTCCGGGCCGTGACCACCATCTCCTCGCTGACTTTGGCCTTCTTCTCATCCTCGGCCTTTTTCTCGGCGGGTTTGGCTTCCTTCGTTTCCTGCGCAAACAGCGGCATGGCAGGAATTGCGACAGCCAGGATCAACAAGCACAACACGGTTCGCTTCACGAGAGTCTTCATATTCGCCCCCTGTTTTCTTCCGATCAGCGTTACCTATGGATGAGTTCGGATTGTGGGCCGAAGGTTGGGGAGGGGTCAAGGGGTGGCGCTTCAGAGGATCGCCAGCACTTCGGCGGGAGTACGCACCTCGACTGATGCTTTCCTGAAGTCCTTCGCGTTTCGAGTAACCAAGTAGTCGGCAGCTATCTGAAGCGCAGCCTCGGCCTGCACTGCATCCTCGAAATCCTCGATGCCCGATAGCAGCGCCCGTTGAAAACCATCGCTCGTGACCGGGACGACCTGCGAGATACGGAGGATGTCGGTGACGGCTCTTGTCGCAAGCTGACGACCCTTTTCGCGGGCCACGAGGTAGTGGATGGTCGTAATCGTGTGGCCGGCGACGTAGCCCTCCGCCCGTCCCTCCTCGACCGCAGAAAGTAGCCGCCCGGCATCCCTGATCCACGGCTCACGAACGAGCAGGACGTCGAGGATGACGTTGATATCCAGAAGAAGTCTCAACGGCCGTACTTCTCGACGAGGTGCTGGTGATACCGCTTGACAGCATTCTTGTCCGACACGAGACCGACCAGACGCTGGACAGTGGGAGAGAAATCGCTATCTGCATCGTCGTCTTCGAGAGGCAGGCTTGCAAGGAATCGGTTCACGAGCTGCGACACGTTGGTGTGGTGTAACTCGCTGTACCGTTCTCCTCGAGTCACGGCATCAGGATCCAGAGAAAGGTTCTTGCTTTGTTTGGCCATGATTGCCTCCATGCGCACGATCAGTTTTGCATTATGCGCATAACACGATTCGCAGTCAACATCGACGACCGATGTTGGAATGAGCTACCGGCATGTATAGTCGTTCGAGGCCGATGATCGTCTCTGTTACTCAGTTCAAGGCTAGATGTTCGGAGATCGTTCGCGAAGTCGAGCGCGATCGGAAGGTCGTGGAAATCGCCCGTCGGGGCAAGATCGTAGCCCGCCTATTGCCAGCCACGCCGGCGGACGTCACCAACACAACTCCGTGTGAAAGGCTTCGCGGCACTGGCGAACTTCTCGCCACCCCCGAGGAGAGCATGCTCGAAGAGTGTGAGTTCCGCGCACTTCGCTGAAGCACACATGCTCGCATTGCATCCGCGACCGCCCATCGTCTATCCTCCGCCCTTCCCCCGGCGCGAAGGGAATAGCATCGAAACCCGCTTCTGTTCGTGCCGGTCTGGATCTTTCAGGCCCTTAGCTCAGTTGGTTAGAGCGCTACCTTGACACGGTAGAGGTCAGCGGTTCGAGTCCGCTAGGGCCTACCATAACGTCCTCAGCTCGCCGGCCCATGCCGGCGTTTTTTATGGGCCGCAAAGCACGCCAGAAACAGACTCGGGTAGCCGCCGTCGAGACGGTGAGCGAAACCGCGTCGCCCGTTGTCATCGACTGGACTTCGCGCGACTGGATCATCATCGCCGTCCTCGTCGCGCTGACGTTGATCGTCTTCGGACAGGTCGCGTCGCACGCTTTCCTCAACTTCGACGACGGCCAGTTCATCTACGAGAACCAGCACGTCCTGCATGGCGACGTCGCCTGGGCGCTGACCTCGGCGGAGACTGGTTGGTATCCGCTGACGTGGCTGTCCCACATGCTCGATACCGCGATCTGGGGACAGCGCGCCGGGATGCACCTCCTGACGGGCGTTGTCCTTCACGCGCTCAGCGCCGTCTTTCTCTTTCTGGCGTTGCGATTGTTGACACGCGCGCCGTGGCCATCAGCATTCGTGGCTGCGCTCTTCGCCATTCATCCGATGCATGTCGAATCGGTGGCCTGGGCTTCCGAGCGCAAAGACACGCTCTCGACTCTCTTCGCCATGCTCGCGCTCTGGCTCTACGCGCGAGCGCCGCGGCGGATGCTCCCCATCTCGATCGCCTTGGCACTCTCGCTGATGGCCAAGCAGATGTACATCACGCTGCCGTTCGTTTTCTTGCTGCTCGATGGCTGGCCGCTGGATCGTCTTCACACGGCCGATGACCTTCGCCGGCGAATCGCGGAGAAATGGCCGCTCTTCGTGTTGACGGTCGCCGGCGGCATCGCTGCCTTCATCGGACAGAGCCAGCTCAAAGCGATGCAGTCGATGACATCGCTCCCCATCACCGACCGCATCGCCAACGCGTTGATCGCCTGCGTCCGCTACCTCGGCAAGCTGTTCGTTCCGATCGACATGGCTCTCCCCTATCCGCTGACGCGCGTCTCCCTCGTTTCGGCGATCGTGCCGTTTCTCGTGCTGGCGGCGATCACGATCGCGGCGATCATCGCGCGACGATCGGCGCCCTATCTCCTCACCGGCTGGCTTTGGTTACTCGGCACGCTCGTTCCCGTGATCGGCATCGTGGCCATCGGCAATCAATCGATGGCCGATCGCTACACGTACTTTTCGTACATCGGCCTTTTCATCGCCATCGCTTTTGGCGCGATCAATCTGAAGATTCCAGCCAAAGCACTGGCCACGATCGGCGGCGGCGCAATCGTGGTCTATGCGGCCATCGCGTTTCATCAGGTCCGCTACTGGAAGGATTCGGAGACACTCTTCACGCACACGCTGGCCGTGACGCGCGACAACTCCGTCGCCGAGTACCTCCTCGGTCAGTCACTGCAATCGACGAAGCCCGATCAGGCGATCGTGCATCTGCGCCGATCCATCGCCTTGACCGAGCCAGTCCTGCAACAGCCGAACGCGATTGCCCCCGACTGGTATCCGCAGGCGTACGTCGGGATCGGGACGTCGATGCTGATGAAGGCGCGTTCAATGCCGCAGTCGCCGGCGCGCGACACGATGATCCGCGACGCAATCACCGGTTTTGGACAGGCGCTGGCGATCGATTCCAATGCCGCGCATGCGAAGAACAACATGGGTGTGGCGATGCAGATGCTGCCGCCGGATTCGCCGACCGCACTGCAACTCTCCTACGACGCTCATCTCAACAAGGGCACCGTTTTCTCGCAGCAGGGACGCTACGACGAGGCAGCGAAGGAGTTCCGTAGCGCGGCGTCGATCTTCCCGCGCTCGATCGAGGCGCGCATTTACCTCGGCCTCGGACTTCTGCAAGCGAACAAGAAGGATGAAGGCCTGGCCGCATTACGCGAGGCAAAATCGATCGACGCGAAGCAGGCGAACGAGTTTCTGACAAAGGCGCTGCATCTGCCGGCCAGCGACGCGAATCTCGACGGGTTTGTCGAGCAAGCGGCGCGGTAACGCCGACATTCAGGCGGCGAGACGCCGCCTGGCCAGCCGCCGGGACGGCAGCGCTCCAACGCCACCCTCAATAATCAAACACGTGCTCGACCTGCACCCCCGAGGTGCGCAGGCTGTTCAGCGCCGGCGAAAGCGCATCGACAGGCACCGTCACGAGGAGACGTTGCTTCCCAGGTTCGGTGATGATCGGCTGGCGGAGGAAGGCGCTGTCGCGAAGGGCGGGCGGCGCGTTTCCGTGTTCGATCACGCTGAGGAGGATCGGGCCGCGATTGCCGGCGATGTCGCGGAATTGCACGCCTTGTTTGGCCAACTCCGTCGAGGCGGTCATGAAGCCTTCGTAGCGTGGGATCGTTACCAGTGCGGAGCCGTCGTCGTATCGCTTCAGCAATGTGAAGCCAGCAACGGGTGACGACGGCAGGCGATCGATAACCACAGCCGTCGTCGGCAGCGCAACGTCATACACCGTTTGCGTTCCGAGTTTGATGAGGTAGCCGTAGATCGCCTTCACCCCGAGCTCGCTCGTCAGCGCGTACTTGCGCTCCCATTTGCGGATCATGTCAGGGCCGACCAGCGATGTGTCGGTCCAGAGATGGCGGAGCGGCGTGACGAAATCGAACTGGTACCAGGGATCGACGCGAATGAAATCGACGTAGTCCTGCGCGTACTTCACGCCGAGGCGTTCCTCCTCGGTCATCCCATGCGTGCGCGTGGCTTCGGCGACGCGGCCGATCAGAGTCTCGTAGACCGATCGGAACGCGTATTCGATCGTCGTACTACCGCCGATGACCATGATCATCAGGTGATAGCCACCGTTGAACGGATAGCGACCGTGAATCTGATTCCAGACCGCGTCGTAGCCCTGCCAGAACTGGCGGATGTGACCCAGGAACGGGAACTCACTCGGCGGATGGGAGCGGACGAACGTGGCGTACTCGGCGGGACTGAAAACGAGGAACCACTCCGGATAGGTGAGGAACGTTTGATCGGGCGGCCGCTGATGCTCGTTCGGCACGAGCGTCGCCGCATTCGCAGACGTTGCCGCGAACATTCCGATCAGAAGCAGCAGACGAGCGGCTCTCACGTCATGCCTCCCGCACGAACGACAGCAGCGTATTCGCCGACGGATCGTGTGCCTGCAGCAATCGCGCGCCGGTGTCGCGGAAACTGCGCTCGCCGAGGTAGCTGCACCACTGCGCCACCGGCGCGAAGTAGCGCAGCTCGCGCTGATTCACTTCCCACGGCACATCGAGCCCGGCGTTGAAAACGGTGTGCGCAAGGGACACGAAGGCATCCATCTGCGGCGTCGTCACGTCGTGATCGCGGACGATGAAGAGGCCGCCCGGCCGCAGCACGCGGCGGATCGAATTGACGAACGGATCGAGGGCATCTTTCGGAGAGTGATGCAGACCGATGAAGCAGGTCACGATGTCGATGCTGGCGTCGGGGATCGACGCAGGAAGCGGATCGTAGTTGCCGAGCGGGATGAACGTGCCGATCTTGGCCAGGCCGCCGCGCTCGGCAATGTCGACGGGTGAATTGCTGGGAGCGACGTCGTTGACCAGATAGACCGGCTCGACGATCTCGACGTGCTGCCGCAGCTCGCTCACGTAGCGACCGGTCGTTCCGATCTCGATGTAGCCGTTGATGCGTTTGCGATCGCCGAGGAGCTCGAGCGTTTGGCGCGACATCTCCTCTTTTTGCTTTTTCAGCGCGGGCAACGCGTACGACACATCGGCAAGCGCCGGCTTGATGTCCGGCAGCCGTTCCTGGATGTAGCGATAGATCTCTTCGTCGCGCGTGCAGCTCGCGCACGCTTCTTTGATGAGCGTTTGGAAACGGTCTTCGGGATAGAGGTGATAGACGTTCTGCAGAAACTGGTAGAAGGCATCGAAGGAGGGAATGGTGCTGAAGACGGTGTGGAACTCCGAGCCGGCCACGGCCTCCGTCTTCTTCTCATCCTTATTCTCATCAAGCGCCGGCGCGTAGTACGTGTCCCACAGCACATTGCGCAGGCGGAAATCGGGGTCGACCTTTTTCTTGACCACGAACAGCTCGTTCGCCCGCGGATAGGCTTGATGAAACTGCTGCGGCGTGGCGTGCGGCTGGTACGGGAGGTAGTACGTTCCGCCGACGCTCAATGCCGCATCGATCAGCTCGCGCGTCCAGACGCCGACGCGCGTCCGGGCGTTCTCGCGCACGCGTTGCTTGTGATACAGCACGAAGGCGAAGACCTCTTCGCGCGCCCAGGCCATCAGCGATCCAGGATCTGGCAGCGCGTGACGCACGGAGATGTTGATGACGTTCACGCGATGCCGCTGGAGGACCTCGGCCATCTTCGGAACGAACTCGTCGAAGCGGCCGACCGGCACGAAATACTCCTGCAGGACGTAGGTTCGGGCCGCGCGCGACGGCGGCTCCAGCTCGGCCACGTCGTATCCGGCCTCGAAGTTTCGCCAATGCACCTTGCGCGTGCGGTAGACGAGCGGATCGACGATGTATTCGCGCCGCCACTTCCCGAGCGGCGTTTCGGAGATCGCCCACATGAAGTACTTCTCGATCAGGTGGATGCGCCCCGGCCTTTGCAGCCGCCGGGCATTCGTGACCGCCTTGTCCGTTTCCATCCAGGTTACCGACCGCGCTTTGGTGTAGTGCGGCGGATAGAGATCGGCGTTGTGGAAGACGGCCTTCTTCGAGTTGCGCACGTTGCGTCGGAAAAATCCGAGGTACTCGCGGGTGGGCATCTTCCTGGCCACGCGCTCCACGCGCTTGTTCTCGGCCACTTCCAGTTCCGCTTCGACGATCACGCCCAATCCGCCGTAGCCGCCGATCGTGCCGTAGAAAAGCTCGCGATTTTGCGTAGGCGATGCATCGACGATCGTGCCGTCGGCAAGGATCATCCGGATCGATCGGACCGAAAGAATCAGCGGCCCGAGTCCGATGTAGCGCCCATGCACGTTCACGCTGAGCGAGCCGCCGACGGTGAAGTTGGCGTAGGTCTGCATGATCTTGACGGCGAAGCCATGCGGATCGAGAAAGCGCTGCAGGTCGCACCAGCGCACACCCGACTGCACGCGCACGACGCGATCGACGGGCGAGAAGGCGATCACCTGATTGAGGTGGCGCATGTCGAGATGAAGGCTGGCCGGGCTGGCGGTCTGTCCGCCCATGCTGAAGTGACCGCCGCCGACGGAGATCGGACCGCTCGATCGCAGGACCGCCTGCCGTGCTTCTTCCACCGACTCCGGCACCACGATCGCCGCCACGCGGATCGGATTGAGGTTGGTGACGTCGTTGACGATGGCCTTGCCGCCGTCGACGAGCGGCAGCTTGACGGCGAGATAGTCGATGCCGTGGGTGAGCGGATCGGGGCCGTACTGGTTGTCGGCCTCCGTTCCTTTGCGCAGCGCCAGATCGTAGAAAACCATGATCACGCCGGCGATCGGGATGAGCAGCATCAGCAGGCGGGCCGGCGACTTGCCGAGGTCGTGATAGCGGCGCGCGGCGAGCAGGAAGAGCGCCCAGAAAAGCGGCGGATAGAGAATCCAGGTTGCAGGCCGTCCGATCAACGACTCGATGCCGGCGAAGAGCAGCGTGAAGAGCACCGCCACGCTGATGGTGATGCCCCAGAAAGTCGCGCGCGCAATGCGGCCGCGAGTGGTGAAGAGACGTTCGATCATGGAAGTGCGGATGGTATCGAAAATGGGGGTGGGTGGTGGGGAGTAGGGTGTGGGAGATAGGGAGCCGGGAAACCAAAGGTGATCGAGCGGCGATCGCGATTCACGATCTCCCAACCCCACTCCCTACACCCCGCGCCCTACACCCTGAATTGCGCGACCGTCTCCTGAATCGAGCGCTTCACCGCTTCGTTGCTTCCCATCTTCGGCGTCCAGCCAAGCGCGGTCATCCGTTGCGTATCGAGGCGGACTTTCGGCACGTCGCCGGGCCAGCCGCGGGAGCCGCCGGTACGCGTCACTTCGACTTTGGCGGGATCGAGGCCCATCGCTTCGATCGTCCATTCGGCGATCTGATTCACCGACGTCCAGTCGGAGACGGCCAGGTTGTAGCAGTTGACGGAATCCTTCGCCGTCCTGTGGCCGAACATCATCCCGTCGAGACAATCTTCGACGTGAACGTACGGCTTCGACTGCGTGCCGTCGCCGAGGATCTCCAGACGTGTCGGATCGCGCTGCAGTTTCAGCACGAAATCGTGGATCACGCCGTGCGTCGGATAGCCGCCGACGATGTTGCCGAAGCGGTAGATCCAGCACTTCATCTGGTAGCCGGCAGCGAAGGCGGTAATCAGCGTCTCGCAGGCAATCTTGCTGGCTGCATAGAACGAGATCGGGAAGAGCGGGCCGTAGTTTTCAGGCGTCGGCAGCACCGTCGGCTCGCCGTAGATCGCGCCGCTGCTGGAGAAGATGATCTGTTTCGTGTTCGAGACGCGCATGGCCTCGAGCAGGTTGTACGTGACCAGCGTGCCGCCCTTCAGATCGAAGTCGGTGTAGCTGGTGCCGTAGCTGATGTCGCTGTTCGCCGCGAGGTGCCAGACCAATTCGGGCCGCAGGCGCTGAAAGAGGGCCACAAGCCGATCGCGATCGAGCAGGTCGAATTCGTGGAAGGTGAAGCCCGGTTTCTCCAGCGAGCGCGCGATGTATTCGCGCTTGCCGAGAAAAAAGTTGTCGATGCCGTGGACTTCGTGTCCGTCTGCGAGCAGGCGTTCCAGCAGGTTCGTAGCGATGAAGCCGGCAGCGCCGGTGACGACGATTCTCATGTGGCGGGTATCGTAGAGCAAACGTAGGTCGGACTCTCCAGTCCGACCGGTTCTCGCGCGGTCGATCGTTTCAGGCGCGTTTTTCGCGACGGTCGGACTGGAGAGTCCGACCTACGTGACTCCTCGAATCGTCCGCGCCAATTCTTCCGGCGTCCCGATGTCGAAGAAGTCGAGGTCAACAATCTCGCACGCCAATCTCTCCTCGGATGCCAGCCGCGGAAAGATGGTCTCCTCGAATGAACAGGCACCGGTCGCCGGAAGAAAATCGATGACCTCCGACGGCATCAGCGAAAAGCCGGCGTCGATGTACGGCAGCTCGGTTGCGCGCTTGTCGAAGCGAACGATGCGATCGCCGTTCACGTCCGCGTTTCCAACATCGCGGCGCGGATAGACAGCGAGGCACGGCTCGTCATGCGCACTCACGAAGCGGTCGTAGTCGAAGTACCGCAACACGTCGCCGTAGGTCATGACGAAGCGCTCACCAAGGAGTGAACGAGCATCGCGAATGGCGCCGCCAGTTCCAAGCGGCTCGTTTTCTCTGCTGTACGCGATGCTCACTCCAAACTTCTCCCCGTCCCCGAAATGCTCTTCGATCACCTCGGCGCGATATCCAGTCAGCAGAACAATGTTGCGCAGTCCGCAGCGCGCGAACGATTCGATGACGCGCTCCAGGTATGGCCGCCCAGCAATCGGAATCATCGGCTTGGGAAGGCCGCGCGTCAGATCGCCGAGGCGCGTGCCGAAGCCGCCCGCGAGGATGGCGACGGTGGTCATTCAGACCACCGGAGGACGACGTGGAGGCCAGAGCCGGAGCGCTGGCGTCCCGCCGGCTGGCTCGGCGGCGTCCTCGCCGCCGGGTTACCAGCAAGTGTTTGGAGTCTGGCGGGTAGGCGGCGGGACGCCGCCTGGCCAGCCGTCGAGACGCCAGCGCTCCGTCGCATAGTCAGGTCCGCCGCCTCACGCTGCGCGCTTTCCAGAGCCGCTTGAACGTCCACACCATCGAGTTCCAGCGCTGCAGCGTCGATGCTCCGATGCGATCGCGGTACTCGATCGGAACCTCGGCCACGCGATAGCCCATGCGATACGGGATGACGAGCATATCGACCGGCAGCGCAGGGCCCTGCGGGTTCCAGGTCACGTTGTCGAGCATCGACTTTCGATACGCGCGCATGCCGCTGTGGACGTCGGTCGTGCGGATTCCGTGGAACAGCCGCGCGGTCCAGGCGAAGATGCGGTTGGCGAGGTAGTTCGCGAACGGCATCGCCTTCGGCCGCTTCGCGAGGCGCGTGGCGTTGACGAGGTCGTAACCCTCGTCGATGAGCGAGACCAGCGTCGGAATCGTTTCGACGGGATAGGTGTCGTCGCAGTCGAGCGTGATGACGATGTCGCCGGCGGCGTCGCGCACGGCGCGATCCATGGCCGGGCCGTAGCCCTTCGGCGGGAACTGTTTGAAGACGCGGCAGCCGAGCTCCGTGGCAATCTCCGCAGTGCGATCCTTGCTCGAATCGACGAGGAAAATCTCGGCGTCAGGGACGACCCTTCGGATGTCCTGCACGACCTTGGCAACGGCGCGCTCTTCGTTGAGCGTGATCATGGAGATGGTGAGTTTCATGTTCTCCGTGCTTCGAAAATCATCTGGAACGCCAGCGCTCCCGGCAACACCGAGGCCACTACGCGTTCGATTGGGTAGATCGTTTTCAGGTACGTCTTGTACGGCCGCGATTCGAGAAGCGCTGACGGATCGTGTGAGTCTTCACCGCCGCCGAGGAGCTTCTTCGCCAGCGGAACGAACGGACGGACCAGACCGGGATTGTATGTGCGGCGCACCACTTTCAATCCAGCCTGTTCGATCAGTTCCCGCGCCGTACGCCGCGTGAAGAAGCGGAGATGGGTGCGATCGAGGACGCCGGTTTCTTCGTAATGAAATCGGCCGAGGAGCAGATTGAGGCGCACCGACCAGAGGCCAACATTCGGAAGCGAGACGATGACGCTGCCGCCGTCTTTGAGCAGATCGAGATAGCTGCGCAGCACGCCGATCGGCCAGGCCAGGTGTTCGAGAACGTCGGCGAAGATGATGACGTCGAAACGGCGATCGGCGATCTCATGCTTCTGCAAGTCGCCGTGAATGACTTCGTTGATACGCGTGCGAGCCACCGCCACTGCCTCCGCGCTCGATTCGATTCCGGTGACGTTGTTGCCGCGCTGCGCGATATGTTGCGAGGTCGTAGCGAAGCCGCAGCCGACGTCGAGGACGTCGAGGTTTTTGCGATCGCCCCAGAGGCGGAGCAGGCCCCAGTTGACGTCCTCGAAGTATTGGTAGGTTTCGGTTTCGTACATGGTTTGGAAGCTGTTAGCTCTTGGCTCTTAGCTGTTAGGGGAACCAAGTCATCGCGCGCTCCAGTCCCTAACAGCTAAGAGCTTCGACAAAGCCATCGCCCTCTCAATGCACACATCACTATTGATGTAGTCGAACTGCGCGAAGCGCCCGAGAAGGTGCAGGCCGGTTGCGGCGACGGCGTTGCGCATGGCGGTCACGTTGGCGCGATAGTCGAGGTCATACACGGGGTAGCCGTAGAGGAAACGGACGGCTTTGCGGTAGACGATCGTGGCCGGATCGACGAGGCCGGTCATCTCCAGTTCGCGGATGGTCCGTTCGATGATCTCGTGATCGGACATCTCCCACGCGCCGTCCACCCCCGCATTGGTCGTGACCTCGGCCATGACCGACGACGATCCCGGCGGCACGCAATGCTCGCTGAACGCTTTCGGGAAGGAGAGGCGGTGAAAGAGGAGATCGGGATCGGGGACGTAGAGCGCAGTGTAGGGATAGCCGCGATCTTCGTTGCAGCCGATGAGGATGTTGATCAGCGAGTTGTAGCGAAGCGTGGCGGCGAGCTTGTGCACGTCGTCCGGGGCGTCGAGCCAGACTTTGAGCAGTTCATGAATCGGGAGCGTGGAGACGAGCGTGTCGTAGGTCCGCTCGTCGCCATCCGAGGACGTCACGCGCCAGCGCTGGCCGTCGCGAGCGACTGATGCGACGCGCCAGTTGGTTCTGATCTGCCCGCGTACTCTCGATGCGAAGGCGTTAACCAGCGATTCGTATCCGCCATCGATCGGGTAGTAGAAGTACAACTGATGCAAGTACCCCTCGGTCGAGATTCCGATCGACGATTTGAGCACGTCTTCCATCGGGGGTTTGGGGATGCGCTCCACGAATTCGAGGCCAAGCTTTGTAGCCGGGTAGTTCCAGATCTTCTCGTTGTAGGGGATGAAGTACTTCTCCGAGATGCCGGCGCCGAAGGTTTTGTACGACCACTCGGCGAGGTTCGTGGGGACGTCGGCGGCGTGCGGGTTGACGATGTAGCCGTAGATGCAGTCGAAGTTGTCCTGCGGCGGCAGCGCGGCCAGGTCGTTCTCGAACGGATATTTCACGAACTGGCCCTTGAACCAGATCTTGTTCTCTCGGCGGCGCTGGTGGACGTTGTCGCCGAGCGTCTCCACCATCAGGTTCAGCACTTCTTTGTTCTTGCTGAACATGATGTGCGGGCCGGCGGCGTCGAAGGTGAAGCCGTCTTCGACGATCGTTCCGCAGAGGCCGCCGATGCGCGCGCGGCGCTCGACGACCTCGACGTTATCGCTAAGAAACGAAGCGAGGGCGACGCCGGAAATGCCGCCGCCGAGAATGCCGATGGAGTGATGCGTCATGAGGTGCCGCGCGAGCGGCGGCGTATTGTAGCCGCTCAACGGTGACACGGTTCGCGCGGCGCGACGGTGACCGTTCCGCGTGCCAGCGAAACGAGCGCGCCGAGGTCAGGCAGATGCCAGCGCGGCGACTCGGATGCCTCCAGCGTGATGCCGAGGGTTGGACGGCAGAAGGCGACATCGTTGCGCGCGCCGATGAGCATGATCCCGACCGGCAGCGGCTCGCGCGAAACCGCATCGAGGCGCTGCCACCGGCGAAGTGTGATCGCCGGCGATGGTTGCACCGGCACTCCGTCAACGAACCAGTCGATGTGCGCGCCTCGGTCGGCCGCCGTCAGCGGAGTGACGCCGCGCCATACCGGATGCTCCAGGCGGATCGGTTGCTGGAACCATGGATGCGAGGCCATACGCGTCGAGGCGTAGACGTCGTAGGTTCCGTCCGCGAGGACGATCCAGCGCGTGGCAGGTGTCGTGGGGGTGAGACGGGCGCTCAATCCGGGCAGCCAGACTTCGCGCCAGAGCGGCAGGTAATGCGCGACGACGAACGAGGCCAACTGCGGACGGGTGGACAGCCAGCGGCGGACGTCGAATTCGGCGATGACGGCGGCCGGCGGCCGGCGGATCAGATCGTTGATGGTGAATGGCTCGAAGTATCCGTGCTCCTCCATGACGAAAACGTTGGCGCGGAGGAACCAGTAGCGATAGGCGGGCTCGCGGTGCAACGCCCAACCGACTCCGTCCCACACAGTCGAGCCGGAGGGCGTGAGGCGGTCGGCCTCGCGCATCACGAAATCTTCGTATTGCGTGTCGGCTTCCTTTCCGCGAAAGACGGCCGCGGCAATGTTGACGGCGGCCGCGAGGATGACGAGCGCGAACAAAGCCCGGCGCCGGCTCGCCGAGGTCACGAAACGATCGATCTCGATCGCCACCAGTGGAGCCATCAGCAAAACCACGATCTCGAGGTGATAGTTGAAGACGTACTTCATCGCTGCGATGAAGAGGAGATTGACGACCTGCAGAGAGGCCAGAACGAAGTCGTGGCCCGGCGCGCGGAATCCGCTGCGCAGCGCGCGCACGACGGCGATGCAGCCGATGACGATGATGGCGATTCCGCCCGGATCGACCGTGGAGAGCTGGAAGTTCGGCCTCGAGTCGACGAGTCGTAATCCAAACGCCACGGCGAAGCGATGGAGAAACATCCAGTCCACCGGCGCGTGTGCGAAACGATCGGCCAGAAAGTTCTCGCTCCACAGCCGCTGCCAGGCGATCTGCGCGGAGTGCGTGGCGACGAAATAGACGCAGCCGGTCGCGAACGCCGCGGTGGCACCGAGGATGGACCAGTTCGCGCGCCTGTTGTCGCCCCAGGCGCGCTCGCGCGTGCGCACGACGCGCACCAGGAGCAGCGTGAGAACGGCCAGCGGGCCTAGTCGAAGATTGGCCAGGCCGGCGAGGCAGAGCATCGCGCCGCCGAAGAAGGCGAACAGGCGGCCGTCGTCCATCCGCTGCAGCAACGCCAGCGCGGCGATGTAGATGACGCAGCCGAGAACGTCGACGCGATATTCGACGGCCGGCAGCATGAAGAGCGTGCTGCAGAGCACGAGGGCGATGGCGCTCCACGATGCGAATTGCGAGACGCCGGCGCGGCGCATCCATCCGCGCAGCAGGACGAAGGCGATGATCCAGAGCGGCAGTTGCGCCCATCGCATCAGGATGATCGCGCTCGCGCCCGGGCTGTTCGTCAGCGCCGTGATCGGTGCGCACAGGAACCACTGCAGCGGGGTGTGGTGCTCCCAGAAATCGCGATACGGCACCAGCCCGTGACGGACCCAGTCGGTGGCGCGGAAGAATTCGATCTCATCCCAGACGAGGGGATGAAGTCCGGCCAACTGCAACAGCCGCGCGGCGATGGCCAGGGCGGCGACGACCGGGAGAAGCCGCTCGGAACGCTTCATCGTCATCACCGCAATCAGTGAAAGGGAGGTTGCCGGCAGGACGCCGGCAACCGATTCGTCAGATCTTCTTGGCGGCCTTCTTCAGCGTGCGTGCGCTGGAGTTGAGCGCATCCTTGGCCATCGACTTGGCCTGCTTGACGCCTTTGTCGACCTGCTTGCCAATCGCTTTGCGGGCCTCTTTGATCTTCGGTTCCGCAGCCTTTTTCAGCGCCTTGATCTTCGGAGCGGCGGCCTTCTTGATCGCCTTGATCTTCGGGGCAGCAGCCTTCTCGACTGCGTCGTAGACCTCACCGCTCTTCTTCGCAACTGCCTTCGCGACCTTCTTGGCCGCCTTCTGAACGTCCTTCTTCTGGACCATGAGAGCCTCCTTTGTTGATGGGTGACTACCTTAGCACGGGGAGTGCTGGACCTACTTCGTCCCCTTCCCGTTATCCATCGCGTGGATCTGATCCAACCGTCCGCGAAATTCTCTTGCCCATGCGCCGAAGGCGTTCTCCACATCGCCCCAGCGGCGATACGAGCCCAGTCCGCTGAAGTAGGCGCGGCCGGCTTTGCGATCGGCGAAGGCGGCCACGCGGGCGTTGGTCATGCAATCGCGCATGTCGACTTCGATGGCCGCCTGGCCAATGTCGACGGTCGGCAGGAAGAGGCCGACGCCGATGACGGTGCCGACTGCCTTCGCGGCAACGTTCTTGGCAGGATCGACCGGAACGAGCTCCGTGAGCGCGGCGCGAACGCGGAGCACACCATCGCCGGGAACCTCGACGACTTTGTACCCGCCGCGCGTCAGCTCGTCGGTGAAGGCAACGCGGAGGTGCTCGCTGAGCTGCTTCATCTCATCGGCGCTGGCTTCTTTGTACGCCGCGCCCTTTTCGATCGAGACGACTACCGGCTCGAAGAGAAAGGCGTGGTAGTCGCCGAGGATGCCCGGCCGGCTGGACCAGGCCCGCAGCGACGGGCTGCCGGGAACCGATTGCAGCTCGATGCCGCTGCCGAGGAACTTGACATTCTGCGGCTTCGACGACGTGGCGCATGCGGCCAGGACCAGGAACGAGAGCGCTGCACAAAACTTCGTCATGGCGTTACTCCTTCACCGCTGTCTGCTTCTGCGAAGCGATCCACCGGTCTACGTTCGAATCGAGGACGCTCAGCGGCACGGCGCCGCTGCCGAGGACTACGTCGTGAAATTCGCGGACATCGAAGCGCGTGCCGAGAGCCTGCTCGGAACGCTTGCGAAGCTCTTTGATTTTCAGCTCGCCGAGTTTGTACGCAAGGGCCTGCCCCGGCCACGAAATGTATCGATCGACCTCGGTCTCGACTTCGTGCAGCGGCAGGGCGGTGCGCGTGGCCAGGTAGTCGATGGCCTGCTGGCGCGTCCATCCCATCGAATGGATTCCGGTGTCGACGACCAGCCGGCAAGCCCGCCACATCTCGTACGTCAGGCGGCCGAAGTTCGCATACGGATCCTGGTAGATCCCCGCTTCGACGCCGAGCCATTCGCAGTAGAGACCCCAACCTTCGCCGAACGCCGAGATGTAGGAGAAGCGGCGGAAGTTGGGCAAATCGCCGAGCTCGCGGCTGATCGAGATCTGGAGATGATGACCCGGCACCGCTTCGTGCAGCGTCAGCGCCTCCAGGTTGTAGAGCGGCCGGCTGTTCAGCATGTAGGTGTTGACCCAGTAGATGCCCGGCTGCGTGCTCCCCTGCGCCGGGCCGACGTAACGGCCGCTGGTGTACTTCGGGGCGATGTCGTCCGGCACCGGCTCGACGGTGTACGGAAGCCGAGGAAGCGTCTTGAAAAGCGAGGGAAGCTTTCCATCGATCCGTTTGGCGATGCGCGATGCGCGCGACAGCAACTCCTCGGGAGTCTTGGCGTAGAAGCGCGGATCGGTGCGCAGGAAAACGAGGAAGGCGGCGAAGTCGCCCTGAAAGCCGGCCTGCTTCATGACGGCGTTCATCTCCGCCGAGATCCTCTCCACCTCGGCCAATCCGATCTTGTGGATCTCCTCGGGAGTGAGATCGAGCGTGGTGAATTCGCGGATCTTCAGTTTGTAGTAGGCGCGTCCGTCCGGCAGCTCAGAGGCGCCCAGCGACGTGCGCGCTTTCGGCAGGTACTCGTTGCGGAAGAAGTCGAGGAACTCGCGATAGCCGACGACGGCCCCGTCCATGATCGCAGTGCGTCCGGCCTGCCGCAGCCTCTCGTGTTCGGATGCGGGAACCGAGGAGGGGAACTTCGCGAACGGAGCCCAGAACACGCTCTTCGCCGGATCGCCGACGATGTGCGCGGTGATCGTCGAGTCGTAGCCGTCGAGCGTGGCGTGCGGAATGGTCATGCCCCGCTTGATGCCAATTCGCATCAGGGCGATCTCTTCGCGAACATAGCGCGGCCAGGCTTTCAGCCGGCTGATGTAGTTCTCGTAATCCTTGACCGTGGCCAGCGGAACATCTTTCGGAAGCCGCGAGAAACCGGAGTGGAATCCGGAGTCGGCGTTGAACGGAACCTGGTAGTCGCCGAGCTGGAATGACGCGACGGAATCCTCGAGCCGCTGTTTGAAGATGTCGTAGTTGACCACTTCGGCCGCCGGCAGTTTCGAGCGATCGATGCCCGCCAGTTCAGCCAGCGTCGCTTTCGTGGCCGCGTGACGGCGCTCCAGATCGACCATCGTCACCGACGGCAGTTGATCGTCGTACTCGTGCCTTCCCACCGAGGTCGCGCGGAGCGGATTCTCCTTGAGACCCGTTTCCCACGTTCGATCGAAGAGCGCGTGAAGCCGGGCAACCTCATCCGCGGCATACGCAGAAACGGCGAGCAGACAGACGCAGACAACCAGCAGTCGTAGTTTCATGCGCGAAGCTTACCTCTGCCGCTGGCCATCGACTACGCTCTGTTGAGACAATCAGGGTCAAAGGACACGAACGATGAAGACGCGGATTCTCGTCATCACGACGATCGCGGTGATGTTCTCTGCGTCGCTTGCCGCAACCACCTGGAGCGTGAAGGTGAACGCCGACGGATCGTTCACGCCGCCGGTCACCTACATCGCCAACGGAGACACGGTCGAATGGACTCTGACCGGCTTCGGCGATTCGGTCATCCCGGTGAATTGGGATGGCGTCTCGTCCGGATTCTGCTCCACAGTCAGGTCGTACTCGGCGACCGATCCCAATGACCTGACCGGGCCGATGCCGCTGGCGGCATCGGGAATCTTCACGCTCGGCCCGCTCGGCGTCGGATTCGTAGCCGAGCCGAAGGCCGCCGTCTGCTCGTCCGGCGCGCAGCCCGCCTCGGTGGTCGGCACGCAGATGCTCTGCCGGGCGGCCACGCCACTCGGCGCGACGATGGATTCGACGTGGCAGGATCCAAGTCTGACCGGCGTGTTCATCCGCCTGCTGTGGAAGGACGTCCAGACCGCGCCGGGAACGGCCGACGCGAATTTCAATTTCACCGCTCTCGATCGCGAGATCAACAAGGCCATCAAGAACGGGAAGCTCTACACGCTGGCCATCAAAGCAGGCGACGATGGAACGCCAACGTGGCTCTTCACAAACGGTGTAACGCCGCTCGATCTTCAGGACACTCAGGACGACGAGGCCGGCTGCGGCAGCAAGATGACGATTGGCAATCCGGCGGAGACGGCGTACCAGAATCGCTATTTCGATCTCTTACGAAAAGTGGCGGCCCACATCAAGTCACGCGCGGACTGGTATCGCGCTCTCGCCTACATCAAACCCTCGGGTGCAAATCTCTTCACACACGAGAATCGCCTGCCGAAGCGCTGCACCTCGGGATGCATCTGCAACACGCAGGTTTTCGCCCAGCACGGCTACACGCCGTCCGGACTGTATTCGTTCTATCAGGCCCAGACCGGCCTTCTGGCCGCCGAGTTTCCCAATAAGACGATGAGCTACGCCCTGATCCAGGCGGGATTCCCTCTGGTGAACAACAGCGGCGCCTACGAAAAGAGCGATGGAACATCATCCGGCGGCACATTGCCCGGCGGAACGGAACAGACACAGGTGATCATCGACAATGGCCAGGCGATTTATGGACTGTCGTTCGCCGTCCAGCACAATGGCCTTCACGTCAAACAGACCGACAATTGCGCGGCAAACCGCAATGCTCCCGGCTGTCCGAATCCATGGGTGACGCAGGAAGGATTGGAAGGGCAGGTGACCGGATTCCAGACTTCCAACGATTCCCAGGTGGCCACCGCCGCCGATACCGATTCGGCATTTCAAAATGCATTGATCAATTCGCAAGCGGTTTTTATCGAGATCTATGAAGAACGCTTCTGGGAAGCCGTCCACCAGCCGAACGGCATCATCGATCCGCTCGGATCAGGCCGCACGATGACTCAATGGGGCACCGAGTTCAAGAACCGCCGCCGGGCCTTGTTCCCGACGATTCCCGATCCATTTTCGACAAGCTATCGGCACACCTTCACACGCACGCAAACGACTGGATACCTGACGTTCTATTACGTTCACGGCGCAAAGTGCGGCATCGCCAATCCGAGCGCGATCGTGATCGTGCCGGACGGAACGGCTCCCGGTCCGCCGGCGAGGCATCGGTCGGTCAAGCACTGAGACGACAAGCTGACTTGACATCGGCCGGCTCCTTTTCCTATCATCGCCATGGAAAGTGAGCTTGACATCGCGCCAACGATTCAGAACCGGGTCAAGGAGCTGCGAAGCGACCGCGGATGGACGCAGCAGCAGCTCGCCGATGCCGTCGGCGTCTCGCGGCAAAGCATCAACTCGATCGAGCGGGAACGCTATGTGCCGAGCCTGTTGCTGGCGCTCACCTTCGCCAAAATTTTCGGAGTGGCAGCGGACAAGATTTTCACGTTGGAGAACAGGAAATGAACATCTTCGGCCGATCAATTGATGAGCGCTTTCTCGATCGCCGCCGCCGATCGACGAGCCTGGCCGGCATCATTGGCGGAGTGCTGGCCGCCTGCCTCTTTGCCTATCGCTACTACGTCAATCACATCTGGAGCTGGGATGTCCTGTCGATCGCACTGACGATCGCCGGCGTCAAGATGGCCATGATGATCTGGTATTCGCTGACCGACTGATCCAAAGGAGCAACGCACATGACTTTCCGATTCAAACATGCACGAACGCTGATGATGGTCAGCATGACCTGTCTGCTGATCTCGCTCGTCTGGCCGCGGTTCATTCACCTCGGCGTGGCCAATCACCCCGATCTCGTCGATTTCCTGCGAGGCATGTTGATCGGCTTCTCGATCGGCGGAAATCTGATGGTGGTCTGGCTCAACAGCCGCAAAGGCGGACCCTGCGCAAACGCGTAGCGCCGTCGGCTCGACGGCTGGACCGCTGCCGGCCCGGCGGCGGGTTTTCGTGGATTGCCGGCGCTACGCTACTTTTCGATCCGCAGCTCGACCTTTCGTACTTCCGCCGACCCTGCCCTGCTGGCCGGAATCCGCGTTCCGCTGGCCATCACGATGGTCAGCCTCGCGCCGTCGCGCGGCTCGATCGCTGCGATGAAACCGCGATTCACCACATGCGAACGATGCACGCGGAGGAATCGCGTCTGGTCGAGTCGTGCGTAGAGATCGTGCAGACGGGCGTGCAGCAGATGGCGTCGATTTTCGAGGCAGAGCGCGACATAGTCATCGCATGCTTCCAGGCGTTCCACCTGATCGAGCGGGATGGCGATCATCCGGCCGCGCTCCTTCACGAAGACGCGTGAGAGCGGCTTCGAGACCGGCAGCACGCTGCTGGCGCGGGCCACGACCGGCGTCATTCCGTGCTCCATGGCCATGCGCGCGCGGGCCAGTACGGACAGCACGCGCTCGCGGCCGAACGGCTTGAGCAGATAGTCGAGCGCGCCGATCTCGAAGGCCGTCACCGCGTAGCGATCGTAGGCGGTGGTGAAGATGATGTACGGCCGGTGCGTGATCTGCTCCGCGACGGCGATCCCCGAGGCGCCGGGCATGCGGATATCGAGAAAGAGTAGGTCGGGACGGAGCGTATCGACAGCGCGAATGGTGGCCAGACCGTCGCCCGCTTCGTGAATCGCGCCGATCCAGTCGATGCTGCTCAGGCAATCGCGCAACATGCGCCGCGCCAGAGGCTCATCATCAGCAATGACGACCTTCGCCTCATTCGTCATCGGCATCCTCGGCGCGATTGCGCGGAATGGTGAACGACACCTCGAAACCGGCTGCACTGTTTTCAATCGCCAGGTGCGCTTCGTCGCCGTACATCGCCTTCAGCCGCTCGCGCAGCGCGGGCAGTCCGAAGTGCGTTCCTTCGTTCGCTTGCGGCAGACCGTTTCCGCCGTCGTCACGCACGCGCACGAGCAGGCACCCGTCATCCACCTTTGCCGTAATCTCGATCCGGCCTCCTTCAGCGCGCGTCGAGATCGAATGACGAACTGCGTTCTCGACGAGCGTCTGCAGCGCGAATGACGGCGCGCTGCACGGGCCGCACGCGTCATCGATCGAGCTGACCACCATCAGCCGGTCTCCGTGGCGAAGCTGCTCGAATTCGAGATAGCGTTGCGTGAACGCCCACTCCTCATCGAACGGAACGGTCCCGCCGCGAGTCTCCCGCAGCGAGTAGCGCAGCATGTCGCCGAGTTTCTCGATGGCGTTCTCCGCCTGCCCGGCATCGTGCCGCACCAGCGCGGCGACGGTGTGGAGCGCATTGAAGAGAAAGTGCGGATGCAGCCGGCTTCGCAATGCATCGAGACACGCCGCGGTCAATCCAGCCTCGGCGCGCAATGCCCGGCTTTCATTTTCGAATGCCCGCCTCTGCGTCTGGATCGCGTAGGAAATCCCGGCGATGACGCCGTAGAGCCAGAGCCCCATGAAGAGCTGCCACCCGAGGAATGGCGACGTGATGACCTGGTGCCAGGTCATCGGCTTGTCCATGAACAGCGGCTCGACGGCGTACGTACTGAAAATCCAGACGAATCCGTAGAGCGCCGCGGCGAGCAGATGCTTCGCGTAGAAACCGGCGCGCAGCCGTTGCGGCCACGGCGTCTTCCGGCAGAACTTCGCCACCACGATCCCAAAAAGAGCGGCGGTGGTCACTGTCGACGTAGCCCACAGCACAGCCATCCCGAACGGCATGTGTCCGTAGACGATGGCCAGCGCGACCCAGAAAACGAGGATGGGCAGCCACGCGGCGATGAGCACGGCTGTCTGCGTCAATCGGCGTCGCATCGTTGCGGCAGCTTAACGCCATCGATCGTCCAAGGATCGAGGTTCGCCGAGTGGTGATGCTGAATCGCCGAATTAGCGTGGCTCCGCAATGCCTGCCGGCCTACGTTGCGCGCAACAGGAGGAACCAATCATGCTCGTCAGAACTCTCATTGCGCTCATTCTCTTTTGTTGTGCATCCGCGCCATCCCAACCAATTGCCACTCGCGACAAACTCGTCGCTGCGAAGGCGGCCACGATGGATGCCGACTATCGAGGCGATCTCGCAGCGCTGGCCACATTGCGTACGCAGTCTGCGGCTCTGTCCGCCGATCCGTCTCTCGGCTATCTCGCCGATTACTGGAGCGGATATGCCAGCCATCGCCTGGCCATGAACGGAGCCGGCGCCAACATGCCGCTCGATGAAATGAAGCAGCATCTCGAGCGCGCCATCGCCGGCTACGAATCGTCGTTTCACAAGAAGAGCGATTTCGCCGATGGGTACGCCGCTGCGGCGTCCAGTCATGCCTGGCTGGCCGCTTGGTATCAGAAGGATCCCGATGCCATGAAGTCGCAGATCGAAATCGCCGCCCGGCTTCTGGCCAAGGCGGAGGAGCTGGAGCCGGCCAATCCGCGTGTCTTGTGGGTCAGGGCCGCGTTTTTTCTCTACTCGCCGCCCGACCATGGCGGCAATCGCGATCGCGCCATCGAGATCTACCATCAGCAAGCCGAGGTCAGCAAACCGCTCGATCCGAAATCGCCGCTGCCGGATTGGGGAAAAGCGGAGGCCATGATGTCGCTGGCGTTCGCGCACTCGATGGGCAACTCGCCGGACCTGAACGCCGCCGCAGACGAAGCGCGCGCCGCGTTGCGACTGCAGCCGCACTGGCACTACGTCAAGGACATTCTGATGCCGAAGATCGAAGCCGGCCGCAAGCAGACGTCCGACGGTGCGAAGAAGTGATCGATTGAGGCAGCGATATCGAATTCCGCTGGGCCAACAATCGCCGCGATAGCGGCATCGGAAGATAGCCAGGGGTGCGAAGCGCGTAAGCGCGAGCAACCCCTGGACATCGCGCGCTCGCCATGTTCGTGCCGCGTGAGCGGCACTGGACGATACGCT